>ENA-OZHC01000527-OZHC01000527.1-human-gut-metagenome-genome-assembly--contig:-NODE-527-length-16563-cov-7.502544_pt1 | contig 16563 bp, 7 predicted proteins | sample MGYA00244043_ERZ653680 | MGnify/ENA primary metagenome ERZ653680 (study PRJEB26926, sample SAMN06165323) | human gut metagenome | biome: ENVO:00009003; feature: ENVO:2100002; material: ENVO:00002003...
GTATTTGATAATTGTAAAAAATGATTGCTATAATATGAAATACACAATCTTTATTCTCTTATTATTCGCCTTTCAGATTTCTTTTGCTACTGATAAATTACAATCTCAGATTGATATTACTAATCTGAATGTAAATTCGGGACTGGCAAGCAATGAAGTAACCTGTATCGCTCAGGATAATCTGGGATTTATGTGGTTTGGCACGACAAACGGACTTTGTCGTTATGATGGTTATCAGTTTAAGACGTATCGTTCCGATTATTTGTCTCCTTCGTTTTTCGTGTCCAATCATATCCTTTTGATGGAGAAGGATCTGGAAGGGAATTTATGGATTGTGACGACCAAGGAATTGGTGAAATTCAATCCGGTGACGGGATATACGACTCCCGTCAATATAGATACCTATCTTTCGAATAAGATAAAGAGTTTATTGATCACTCGGGAGGGGGACATTCTGGTAGGGACGACTGTCGGAATATATAAATACAGTAAGGTCGACGAAACTTTTTTGCTCTTAAGGAAAGCTTATGTTCGTTCTTTGTATGAAGATTCGAGAGGGATTATCTGGGTCGGGACATGGGGCGGTGGTTTCTTTACTGTCAATCTTGACAACTCCGAAGTGGCAGAATATCAGACCGCCTTTTTTGAAAAAACTTTGAACGTGACAGGTTTTGTAGAAGACAAAGAACACCGGATGTGGATCTCCACTTGGGATAACGGCGGACTTTTGAGACTGAATGATCCTTTCAATCCGGGTTCGGAAGACTATACGTTATATCCGTCTTCGGAACATGACGGACATTTGCCGAGTGGTGTGCTATATAAATTGAAGTATGATGCTGTCCATAACGAAATGTGGGTGGGCACTGCCAAAGGACTGGCAGTCTTGAACGACTTGGAGAAGACGGACGGTTTTACGGTTTATGGCGTGGATGTGCTGGGAAGTAGTGAAATCTGGACTTTATACGGAAATGACGGGGATATATTGTGGGCTTCTGCCTTGGGAGGCGGAGTCAACAAAATGGTAAGGCGGAATGTTTCTTTTGTCTACAATTCATTGCCGGACAAGAAATCGGGTAGCGCTGTTGTTACTGCGTTATATGAAGATGAGAATGCGACTGTCTGGATGGGAACGCGTCTGGATGTGTTGCTGTTGTGGGACAAGAAGACGGACAGGCAATATTCTTATAAAACGGTGGATATATTAAAGGGATTGTCCAAAGAAGGAAATGCGGTCCAGTCAATTCTGAAGCATCGTATTACCGGAAGCCTATGGTTGGGAACACGTTATGACGGAGTGTATGTACTTAAATATAAAAACGGCAAACCCGTCTCTTTGAAGCGGCTGCGTGACGAGATGCCGGGGGTGAAAAATATAAACGCTTTGGCGCAGGATGCTGTCGGTCGCGTGTGGATTGCTTCCGAGCAGGGACTTTATATAGGAAATTCTATCCAAGATGAGAAATATAATATACAGCCCGTTGAGAAAGTCAACGAGGCGGTAAGGGGGGAATGTGTACAGGCTTTATTGTGCGATAGCGGTGGAACCTGGATCGGGACAAAGAGCTATGGCGCCTTTTATTTATCGGTAGACGGAAAGTTGGCACAATATGATCAGGCGGACAAGAAGTTGAATTATGACAATGTGTTGTGTTTTTGCCGGGACACAAACGGCAAGCTATGGATTGGAACTCAGGGAGGAGGACTGAGCACATATAATGAGTCGGCAGACCGTTTTGAAATGTTGGAAGTGGTAAGGATGTTCTCGGATAATGCCGTTTATTCTATTGTTGAAGACAGGCAACAGAATTTATGGCTGGCCACGGGAAAAGGATTGGTATGTATGAGCCTGTCGCAGAAGGATTATGCGATTCTTTATACGCAGAGCGACGGCATTGTCAACACACAGTTTGTACCCGGGGCTTCTTTGTTGCTTTCTGATTCCGGGATTTTATTCGGAGGATACAATGGAGTTGATTGCTATGTCCCTTACCAGAGCAAGATAGATTCTGTTCCTCCCCGGACAGTTATTGTTGACGTATCAATAATGAACGTACCTTTGCAGGAGTTGATAGACCGGGGAGAAATTGACGAATGCCAACTGCCTCCTTATACAAGGGAATTGACGTTGAAGTATGACCAGAACAATGTGATGCTTAACTTCAGCAGCCTGTCGTATACCAATCCGCACGCCAACCGTTATGCTTACCGGATGAAGGGTGTTGATAAAGACTGGATATACGTAGATGCCGATAAGAGATATATGTCGTATAATAATCTGGCGAAGGGAGAGTATGTGTTTCAGGTAAAATCCTGTAATGAGAACAGTATCTGGTCGGAGCCGGTAGAGATGAAACTGACCGTACTGCCACCGCCTTGGCTGACTTGGTGGGCATATTTGATTTATCTATTGTTGGTAGTGGCAGGTACATATATTGTAGTGCGCACAATCAGGAAGAGAATTCTATTGCAGAATGCATTGAAGATAGAGCAGATTGAGCATAAAAAGTCCGAAGAAGTAAATCAGGCTAAACTGAAGTTCTTTACGAACATTTCACATGAGCTGTTTACGCCTCTTAGCGTGATGCAATGTTCTATCGATAGCCTGAAACAGGAAGGGCAGGCGGACGGACAGACTTTGAACATTATGAGAATGAATCTGAAGCGTCTTCAGCGGTTGTTGCAGCAGATAATGGAATTCAGAAAGGCGGAAAGCGGTAACCTGAAGTTGAAAGTAAACTGTAACAATATAGTAGTGTTTGTCAGGGACTTGTGCGAGGAGAATTTCTATCCGTTGTTGCAAGCAAAGAACATCACGCTGAATTTCCAGGCAGAAGAAGAAGTGATAACAGGATATTTTGATGTGGATAAGCTGGATAAGATTCTTTATAATCTCTTGTCCAATGCCTTGAAATATAATTATCAGGACGGGATTGTGTCTGTGTCCGTGGCGCAAACGATGCGGGAGGAAAAGAGGTGGCTGGTGTTGAAAGTGGAAAATACAGGGGATGGTATTCCGGAAAACAAGCTGCCGTTGCTCTTCAAGCGATTCTATGAGGGAGACTATCGGAAGTTTAAGACGAAAGGAACCGGCATCGGTCTTTCGCTGACTAAAGACCTGGTGGAGTTACATCAAGGTACTATTTCTGTAGAAAGTATTTCGGGTGAAACGACATTGTTCACAGTAATGATTCCCGCAGACCGCGAGAACTATATGGACGAACAGATAGACGAAGAACCGGAACATCCGAATGACGAGCCTGCCGGAACGGACGACAAGACTGAATCGGAAGTTGCACTGGAAGAACAGACACATGTGTTGGTGGTGGAAGACGACATAGACCTGCTGACCGTTATGACGAAGGTGATCGGAAAGCATTTCAAGGTGAGTACTGCCACCAACGGACTGGAAGCGCTGGCTGTTTTAAAAGGGTCGAACCGGATAGAAGTGGTGGTAACGGATTATGTAATGCCCGAAATGAACGGAATTGAACTCTGCCGGGAAATCAGAAAGGACGTTGCTCACAGTCATCTTTCGCTGGTCATGCTTACGGCAAAGACACAGACGGAATATCATCTGGAAGGATATGACGCGGGTGCGGATGTATATCTGACCAAACCGGTAGAAATGGCCGTGCTCACCGCGCAATTGAAGGCATTGATAGCCAACCGTAAACGACTGATCCGGAACTTCCGTCAGAAAGAGGACTTGAACGTACAGGAACTGGGACTCTCCGAACTTGACCGGGAATTTATGGATAAAGCCATATCAACCGTAGAGCAGCAAATGGAAGATAGTGAATTCTCTAATGAAGTGTTCTGCCAGATGATGAATATGACCCAGTCTACTTTGTATCGCAAACTGAAGTCGCTGACCGGAATGTCTCCTAATGAGTTTATCCGTGATGTCCGGATCAAGAAGGCGTGTATGTTGCTGCAGCGTCCCGACTTGCAGGTTTCCGACGTAGCCTATATGGTTGGTTTTACCGATCCCAAATACTTTAGCCTGATTTTTAAGAAAGAGAAAGGAATGTCGCCTACCAAGTATATCGAGTCGCTGGGACACTAACGGTTGACTGATTTTTCACCAGTGTTTGATTGAAAATTATCCGGTATGTGGCGGAAAAAAGGCATAGTTTTGCTCTCGAAAACTTTTAAAACCATATACCAAGTGAAAAGACATATTTATAGGTGGTGTTGTTTGTATGGCGTATTGATGATAAATACGCTTTCCGGAAGCGCGTGTGCCGGGAGTGACGGACTGTATCCGAATTCCGCATTGAATGCGGTGGAATTTAATGAAGTGAAGATTGACGATCCGTTCTGGAATGAACGCATAGCGACTATTCAGGAGGTGACGCTTCCTTTATTATTCCAACTGGCGGAAAAGCAGGGAAAAATTGATAATTTCCGGATTGTGTCCGGCAGGAAACAGGGAAAACTACGATTATATAATGCTCCGGACTCGGATGTGTATAAATTGTTGGAGGCGGCAGGTTATTCGATGAACTTTCTGCGTAATGAAAATCTGGAGGTAGTCTGCGATTCGATTATCGACGATATTGTCGCCGCGCAGGACAGTACCGGTTATCTGCATACCCAGTATATGCTTGAATTCAGCCATCCGGCGGCTCCTTCTCCTGATCAGAAGAATGTCAAAACCTTCGGCTTCGGACCGTCCAACCGTTGGAAGTCTTTGAAGAACAACTGGCCTTTTGCTTATAGCCAGCTTTATTGTGCGGGGCACATGATGGAAGCCGGAGTAGCTTATTACAGGGGAACGGGTAAAAGGGCTCTGTTGAATGCGGCTATCCGTTTCGCCGATTTGATTTGCCGGGTGTTTGATGAAGAGAAGATAAAGACGTACGCTGATCATCCGGAAGTAGAAATTGGCTTGATGAAAATATACGAGGTGACGGGCGATGCCAAGTATCTCCGTATGGCAGACCGGATGAGCCGCTATGTGAATTTTTCCCGCCCTGTCGACATTAATAAGGTGGAGAATTCCAAACCACTGCATGAACAGTCCTGTGCATTCGGGCATTGTGTTCGGACGGCCTATATTTATTCCGGTGCGACGGATGTGGTACGGGCAACGGGTGCCGAGGATTTAGCTGGTGGAATAAACAGGCTGTGGAAAAGTATTGTACAAGGAAAGATGTATCTGCATGGTGGAACGGGGAATGGAACAAAAGCGGAGCAACACGGGCAAATGTATGATTTGCCTGTTGCGCCTACGTATAGTGAATGTTGTGCCAACATCGCCCAGGCACAATGGAATCATCGGCTGAATTTATTGTCGGCGGACGCCAAATATGCAGCTTTGGTCGAACTGGAAATGTTCAATGGCGCTTTATCCGGCATCAGTCTGGACGGAACGAAGTTTTTCTATTCCAATAAGATTAATATCGACGGTCAGAAACGGAAGAATAAGCATTCGGGGGTCAGAGAGACTTATCTGTTTTGCTGTCCTTCGAAGTTACCGGGGTTTATTACCGGAATAGGTCGTTGGATATATGCGAAGGATGAGGGTGGTATTTATGTCAACCAGTTTGTTGGAAGCCATCTGCGAACTCGTTTGAAAGGAAAAGAAGTGGCTTTACGGCAATTGTCGGATTATGCTTATCAAGGAAAGTCGGAATTTCGGATAGAGGCGGACGCTCGTTTTGCTTTGCACATACGTCTGCCGCAATGGCTGAAAAAGAACCATATTGCTGATTCTCCATATTATTATGAGACGGTCAGGGAGAATGGGTATACACTGCGGGTTAATGGCAGAGATATGAAAGTTCCTGTCAGTGAAAAAGGATATCTGACCTTGGAACGTGACTGGAAAAAGGACGACCGGATTGATGTTGTGTTTGACATGAGTGTTCGCCGGGTGTATACTGATGCGAAGATTAAAGCAAATAGAGGACGTGTGGCTTTGATGAGAGGACCTTTGTTGTATTGTATGGAAGGGGTTGACAATGATTTTGATATCCTTTCTATGGTGTTGCCGGCGCAGAATGAATTAACAGCCGTTTACTCGGAAAAGGTATTGGGGGGTACAATGACGTTGGAAGGAACGGGCTTGTCCGGTAACAGGAGTGTGCGTTTCAAAGCTGTGCCTTATTTTATGTGGGAGAATCGGGGGATTGCGCCGATGGCTCTTTTGTTGATAGAGAATCCCGAAAAGTTATATAAGGAGAAAGAAGAAGAGATTACGGATTATAATACGAACGGTTAATTTATATTTCACGCTATGAAAAGGAATTTATTTATTGGATTATCATTGCTTACCGGTGTGCCGATGGCTGCCCAGCAGAAACAACAGGAACGCCCGAACCTGATCTTTGTGATTACAGACCAATTGCGGAATGATGTTTTTGGCTGCCGCGGAGATGAAATTGCGAAGACCCCGAATATCGACCGCTTTAAATCCGAGAGTGCGGATTTCACGAATGCGATTGCTGTCACTCCCGTCTCGGCGGCAGCGAGAGCTTCTCTCTTTACCGGAAAATATACTACAAGTACAGGGATGGTCATCAATGAACTACGCTTGAATCCCAACCAGCGTGCCTGGGGGCATGTTTTGACTGAAAATGGGTATAATACGTCTTACATAGGCAAATGGCATCTTTACGGAACGTGCTCCGATCATCATCAGGATGAATGTGCTTTCATCCCCAAAGGACCCGATCGCCTGGGATTTGACGGAGAATGGAAGGCGTATAACTTTCATCATAATAACATGAACTCGTATTATTATGAAGATAAGAAAGAGAAAATCTACTATGGTGAAGGGAGCTATGAACCGGAAGAGCAGTTTAAAATGGCAATCCATTCGTTGGAGCGACTCCATAACGAAAAGAAACCTTTTGCATTGTTTCTTTCGGTAGGTGTTCCTCATGACCCATGGACAAAAGATAATGTACCCGCAAAATACTATAATCGTTATAAGGATGTTTCTTTCACACTGCCTTCCAACTGGAGCGATGTACCGGATAAATATATGGATCGGAATGCAAATCCTCAGAAATGGGTGAATTATTGGAAGAAAAACATCCCCGAAATGAAGCGGGTTTATTATTCCATGGTATCCAGTATTGATGATTATATGGGTGATTTGATGAATAAAGTCAGCGAACTAGGTCTGGACGAGAATACGATTATCGTATTTTTCTCCGACCACGGAGAGATGTTTGGAGAAAACGGACGTATATTCAAGATGATATTTTATGATAGCGCGGCCAAAGTTCCCTTCCTCGTGCGTTGGAAAGGAAACATACAGCCCGGGCAGGAAATTGACGCTTGTCTCAATACGCCGGATATTATGCCGACATTATTAGGGATGATGCGTCTTCCTGTACCCGAAACAGTGGAAGGCATGGATTTGTCGCCTCTGGCTTTCGGGAAAAATTGCGAAGAACCCGATTTTGCTTTTATGCAGGGAATGGGGCATACCTTCCAATGGAAAGACGGACATGAATGGAGAGCTGTGCGTGACAAACGGTATACGTATGCGAAATATCTGGTAGACGGCAAGGAACTTTTGTTTGATAATGTCAATGACTCGAAACAAACTAAAAACTTGGTTGCGGAACCGGAATTTGCCGATATTCTGGCGGAGAAAAGGTTGCAGATGGCTTCTAAAATGAAAGAGTTGAATGACGGGTTCAAGCCTTGTTTGTGGTATCGCGGACGCTGGGTAGATGAAAACAGATGCATTCAGGCATCTGCTAAAGGGAAGTTCTGAAAACGGGTTTTGATTTTAATGTAGGATATCATGAAAAAGATAATAGCAGCCGTTATTGCAATGACAATGTTTGTTTCCGTTTGGGGACAGCTAAAGCTTTCGGGAAATGAATGGCAGAAACTTCAGTCGGAAAAGATAAACACCATTGAATGGAAGCAAATCAAGTTGTCGTATCCGCGGCAAGTTGGAAAGAATTCGAGAAAAGATATTCATGGGTATGGTCCGTCTGTTAAGGTTTGTGTTTTACAGACTTTCAACAAGCAAGGACTTGGCGAAGTGAGAGGAGGAATAAGCAATCAGAAAAAGAATCTTCTCCGAACGAAAACGATTGGAAAAAGTGTATTTGAATTGATAGATGCCGACACACGTCTGGTCAAGGATGAATATCGTGATTTTGACATTGCGATTTATGATTTGATTGGAGTGCTTTTAGATAAGCCGGCTTATTTGTTATTTGGTGAACCAGTGTCTCATCGGGTAAAGTGTTATTCAGGCATGATATATATGGATGATTTGGAATACTCCACCAAAGAAGAAGGGGAAAGGTGTGTACTGGAGAATTGCCGCTATGATTATGATTATGGGTATAGATACTTTAAGTTGAAGATTGGTAGAGGCGGTATGTGGATGCCACGTGAGGAAGGATTAAGGCGGGATATTGAGATCACTAAGTTAATCCATGAGAAATTTCCAGATGTTAAGCTTCTGGTAGACGCGAATGATGCTTATACAGTGGATGAGTGTATTGCATATTTGGAAGGAGTCAGGTCTGTCGAAATATATTGGATGGAAGAACCTTTTAAAGAGAATGAGAAAGATTATGCAATATTGAAAGAATGGCAGAAAGTAAAAGCACCGAAGTTGTTGTTGGCCGACGGTGAATTCAAACCTCGGAAAGAGGAATTATTGTCATTAGGTGAGAAGAATTTACTGGACGTTTATCTGCAAGATATTTTGGGTTATGGCTTTACTAACTGGATTCAATTGCTTCCGGAGTTAAAAAAGAGGAAAATGCTAGCTTCTCCTCATAATTGGGGAAGTCTCTTGAAAACTGTTTATTCTGCACATTTGGCGATGGCTATGGGAAATATTCCTATTGTGGAAGGAGTAACTTGTGAATCAGACGAATTGGATTTTGGAGGCTTTGATATTCGGGATGGATATTTTGTCCCATCTGTTAGGCCCGGGTTTGGAATCACTTTAAAATAGAGGTTGTATTCAGAATGATAGAATTTAATATTGAGTCTATTATGTCAACATACGTATGCCTTACGCCAGCTATTCCGTTGATGGCTATTCCGTTGTGTTTCCCCTTTCACTTTTTCCCCGTTTCTTCGATGAATAAGGGGTTTGCGGGTGAAGGGTAACAACTTCACTGCCTCTTCACCTTTAAGCGATTAGTTTCAATAATTGTTTCAAGGCTTGAAACACTTTGTTCCACACCGAGAAACGCTTTGTTTCAAAGCGCGAAACACTTGGTTTCAAGCAGTGAAACACTTAGTTTCAAATTAGGTTGAAACTAAGTGCGAAATAGCTTTACTAATCATGCTCAATGGTGGAATTAGGAAGCATCCATTTGATTTGATTCACGGAGACGCTTACTCTCGTGCGATAATGAATAATTTTTAGGTATACTTTGACTGATTTATATACCTCTTTAGGGCAAACAAAACCGAACTTTGCATAGTCTATTAGAACAAGTATTTATGTTTTGAGTATAGGATTAGTTTTTTTATTTGAGGCAAGTGCGTTATTTTAGGGCTATGGCGGGATAGAATCTAAGGAAATAGACATTGTCTATCCCGCCTTTTTATTTGAATGATTAACTTTAAATTGCTATATGATGAAAGATTTGTTTGGTTTATGTTATGAATGTTGGAAGATACTGGCTTTGTGTCTTCTGTTTACAACTTTATGGGGGTGTGGTGATAGTCAGGACAACAACACTTATACGTCTTTGGTAAAATCGTTTCAAGTGAAAATAGGCAATAAATACATTAGCGGTGCGATTGACGGAGCAACTAATCAAATAATTTTAAAGGGAGTTCAGGATGGCAGTCTGATTACGGAAGTAGATTATGACGTGGCGGAGAATGTTGCTATCTACCCTAAACCCGAGACACGTGTGAATGATTGGCAAAGAGAAGAAAAATTTGTTTTGTATTTCCCCAATGGTGATCAATGGGTTTATACTGTCATTTTGGAAGATTATTCGGAGGAAATAAAGCATTCTCAGCCTTTGTCATTGCCGGATCCGGGTCAGTTGAAGGGAGTACATTGGAAAACGTATACAGTTCCTTCCTTTGGAACTGACGGTACTTTGGTGAAAGCGGAAATCCATGCTAAACCTCAAAACTTGTCCGATGAAGAGAAGATTTCGATGTTTGCTTCATGGGGATTGAATTGTATTGCTTTGAAGTTGGAAGATGGCGGACAAATGACAGAGGAGTTTCCTGGCAGTGAACACGATGATAAAGATATCTGGAACCAACTTTCTCAAACTGAAAGGGAGATTCTGAATAAGGCTCGCGCGGAAGGATGTGCACGTTTTGTTAAAGCTGCTCATTATTGGAACTGCGAAAACCCGGAGAATCCGGTTTATATAATGCTCTTTACAAGAAAGTGGTTTCAGCGCAATGGAAATGAAACGGCAGGAAGTATGCAAGAGGCGGCCGATATGTTTGCTGATGTGATAACCATCTGTAAGGAGGGAGGATATGATGACTGTCTGATTGGAGTTCATGCGGTAGAAATGCGTATTGATGCTATGAATTCACTATTGCCCTCTTGTCTTAAATTTGCGGATATTATAAATGCCACGACTAATGACTGGTTGAAAAATAAAACACTTTTCTTTTCCGGATTGGGAATGGGGATATCTTTTAGAGGTTATGCGGCAAAAAAAGACCTGACGGTTGTTGGTATTGATGAATGTAGCGGGTCTGATACTTTCTGGGCTGATATACAAAGTCGTTGTGCCGGATTTTGTTGGGTGCATAAACAGTATGCTAAATGGGATAATGAGCCCACTTATACTAAATATGCAAATAAGTATGGAGTGGCAGATGATACTTATCAGGGAGCTTTAGAGCAATTATTGGAACAATTCGGACATTCGAATCTGAAGAACTTTGTGGCAAAGGCGCCCGGTGAGATGTACAATAACGTATTGTTTTGGGGAGACGCGTCCGACGGTATCAGGCATTTGAATAAAAATGTGCGTGATGCTTTAAAAACCGTTTGGTTGTATAATGGATATTATTCCGGGCTTTTTTATCACTTTTTTGATATCAATGCAAATAACAACTCTGGTGTTTGGAATACGCAGAATAACATAGCCTATTTGGATGAAAATCTGGAATTAAAGCAGAACATTCCCTTCCTTGGCTGGGAGAGGTTTTTTGACGGGAAGTATGACAGCACGTATGGAAGTACCTCCTTTTTGGAAATGCCGGAATAGATAGAAGGATACACATAACTTTAAAGAAATGAATTATGAATAAGAACTTTTTCCTTTTGGTTGGATGCTTTTTAATTTCTATAACTGTTTTAGCTTGTTCGGATAAAGAAAAAAACGAAAGCATGGAAGACTTGCTGCAATTTTTCCAAGTTGAAGTGAACGGTAAATTTCAGGATGCTGCCATTGATATAGTCAATGCCCGGATTATTTTGAGTGAAGTTAAACAAGGAAGTATGATTGCAGACGTGAAATATCAGTTGATTGACGGAGCGACTATCTACCCCAAACCCGAAACTCGGCTTCATGATTGGCAGCCCGAAGAACATTTTGTCATAGCTTACAATGGAAAGCAGCAACTTTATACCGTTATTCTGGCAAATTATGAGGAACCTGATCCGGAAGAAAACTTGGGAGATGCAGTGATTTCTCCAGAGAAATACTATGGAAGGCAAATCAAAGATTTCTTTTACGACTTGAAACTGAATGCTAGTGGGGTTAATACAGCCGCTAAAGCTAATGATTTTTTTGTAGAGGATGATATGAGTGGAGTACGTATTTCTATTTATGGAGATGCGACAAGACCCGCTCATCCGGAGCCGGGAAAAATAGATGAGTCATATTATACAAAGATGATTGCATCCATTAACAGGGCTGTAACTGCAAGAGGAGATAAGGGACTGACTATCTTTGCCAGCAAGAAGTTGGATGGAAAGAATTCATTTCCGGATTGGGTGAAGGATAAGAATGGAGTAATTACTGAGAAATATGGACAAATGCTGGTTGATTATATTTTATACATGAAAGAAAAGAATATCATAGTAGATGTACTAGGCATTGACAATGAAATAAATTTCAATGAGGGAAATATAACGCCTCAGAAACACATGCAGATAGTGGATTATTTGAAAGAACAATCTGCCAAACAGAATTTTAAGATGCCGTTGATTATAGGTCCTGAACGTTACGAACCAATGGGAGACGTAGAGAATTGCTGGTGGAAAAAGTTCCTTGATAGCGGTTGGGGCGATCGGATCGATATTTATGGTACTCATTATTATCCCGAACATCGTTATTATGAAAGATTGCGTTTTGAATTATCTTTGATTGGTGAACGTCCGTTTTGGGCAACGGAACCTCATTGGGGATCAGAAACGGCACAACCGGATGTCCTGAACTTCGCAGAAACAGCCATTTGTACATTATGGGACCAGACGGATTTGGGTATGGACGGATTTATGTGGTGGGATTACAAGCGGGCAGGTAACTTGAGGGGATGTTTGATGCGTGCCGTATCCGTTCCTTTGCGTGGGGCCCGTCCTGTAGAAATGACCGACCATGACGGAACAGATACATTCACCAAAGGTAAACTTCAGACACGTGCTTTCAGAGAAGGCAATTTGCTGAATGTGTATGCTATTAATGTGTGTCCTAAAGAGGAAGTGGCAGATGCCATTGGTTATGAAAATTATGAATTCGGATTGGACGAAGGCATGATTGAAGGTGAAGTAACTTATACCCAATGGAGGGATGATACTCCGGTGGAAGGAGAAAATGCGGTAGCCGCCAAGGTAAACGATAGGAAGTTTTCTGTAAATTTGCCGGTACGGTCAATTACACATTTCCAATTTCAACTTAAATAAGGAGAAGAAATGAATAATAAGATGACGTATTCTTTTGCAATACTTGCTTTAAGTGCCCATTCAATTTCGTTGCAAGCAAGGGAGCTGCAACAACCTAACATCGTGTTTATCATGACAGATGATTTAGGTTGGACTGATTTGGGAGTAACGGGGAGTGATTTCTATGAAACACCGAATATAGACCGTTTGGCATCACAAGGGATGTTGTTTTCCAACGCCTATGCTGCTGCGGCCAATTCTGCTCCGAGCCGTGCCTGTTTTATGACGGGGATGTATACTCCGCGTCACGGAGTGTTTACGGTCAACCCGCCCGACCGTGGAGACAAGACTAAACGTAAACTTATTCCTATTCCCAACAACGAAGATGTTCGTGCCGATTTTGTAACGATGGGCGAAGCTTTGCAAGCCAACGGATATCGATGCGGCCATGTCGGAAAGTGGCATTTGGGAGATGACAAGGAGGGAACAGGACCTTTATCGCAAGGATTTATTTTCAATATTGCGGGAGAACGGGCAGGAACCCCTTATTCTTATTTTTATCCGTATTGCAATCCGAAGAAGAAAAAGTGCCATTTGGGGTTGGACGAGGGAACTCCCGGCGAGTATCTGACAGACAGGCTTACTACCGAAGCCATCGGATTTATGAAAAAGCACAAAGAGCAGCCTTTCTTTTTATATTTGGCGCACCATGCAGTGCATACACCTTTGCGCGCTCCTCAGCAGTTGATTGATAAATATGAGAAAAAAGCGAAAGGCAAATATCATACGAATCCGGTATATGCTGCTATGATCGAGAGTCTCGACCGGAACGTAGGCAGGGTTTGCCGGGCTGTCGATTCATTGGGAATCGCAGATAACACGATTATCGTGTTTTATTCGGACAACGGTGGTTCGGAACCTGTAACAGACAATTTTCCTCTTCGTGAAGGCAAAGGTTCTCCTTACGAAGGTGGCACTCGTGTCCCGTTGATTATAAAATGGCCGGGAAAGATAAAACCGGGCGTTACTTCTGATGTTCCGGTTTCCGGAGTCGATTTCTATCCTACGTTTGTAAAGATAGCAGGCGGAAAGCCGGCGGCAGACTTGGATGGTGAGGATATCTTTACGTTGCTTCGCAAACGAATGACCGGAAGAGATTTATTCTGGCATTTTCCCGCTTATCTGGAGTCTTATAAAAAGAGTGGTAAGGACTGGCGTGCCACTCCATATTCCAGTATCCGTTCGGGTGACTGGAAACTCATATATTATTATGAAGACAAAACTATGGAATTATATAATCTGAAGGATGATTTAAGTGAGGTGAACGATTTGTCCGGCAGTCAGTCTGCAAAGAAGGAGGAACTTTATAAAAAGTTGTCGGCATGGTTGAAACAGACAAAGGCGCCTATCCCTGCGGAATTGAATCCGGACTATTTGGGAGATAAATAAAAATGGATATAGAGAAGTTCCTATTCGATTAGGAAAATAAGATTAGTTTAAAAGACAAAATTGTGATTACTATGAATAAAAGTAAAGTTCTGTTTCTTTTGCTGGCACACCTGTGTTTATTGAGTGCTTGGGGACAAGGCTTCGGCAAACGTGTACTGACCAATGAAGATTGGTTTTTTAATCCGGGTGACGGCAAATATTGGGGAGCTGAATATTACGACCACTCTCAATGGCGGAAATTGGATTTGCCGCACGATTGGAGTGTAGAATCAGTGGCAAGTCCGAGTTTGGCCAGTTGTACCGGATATTTGCCGGGTGGTATCGGCTGGTATCGCAAAGAACTGGACATTCCTGCCGGTGAAAAGGGAAACCGTGTATATATCTATTTTGAGGGTGTTTATAATAATAGTGAAGTATTCATCAATGGAAAATGGATTGGCAAACGTCCGAATGGTTATGTGTCTTTTATGTATGACTTGACACCATACGTCAATTTTGGCGGTAGGAATGTCCTGGCAGTGCGTGTAGACCATTCTCAAGATGCTGATTCGAGATGGTATACCGGTTCGGGGATTTACAGGGATGTGTATTTGGTATATGCCGGTCCTGTACATATCAATCAATGGGGAGTTAGTTATTCTGCCGAAGTTAAAAAGAATAAGGCGGATTTAGCCGTTCAAACGGAGATTATGAATACGAGTCCGGCTTCATCCAAAGTAAAAATAATACATGAGGTATATTCGCCGGATAAGAAGAAAGTGGCAGGAGGAAGTGTTTCTTGTTTAGTTTTGCCCGGTGAAGTTACCAAAAGTACGAGTAATCTGAGCATTTCTCAGCCTGAACTCTGGAGCTTGGAGAATCCTGATTTATATACAATTCGGACTACCATTCTGCAAGGCGGAAAGATGATTGACGAAACCGAGACTAAGGCGGGAATCCGTTCATTAACCTTTGATCCGGATAAAGGTTTTGCCTTGAACGGCAAGTTTATGAAAGTAAAAGGTGTGTGTATTCATCATGATGCCGGCTGTCTGGGTGCTGCGGTACCTAAAGAAGTCTGGCGCCGTCGGTTGATGCAGTTGAAGGAAATAGGCTGCAATGCCATTCGTATGAGCCATAATCCGCAGGCTACTTCTGTTTATGAACTTTGTGATGAAATAGGTTTGCTGGTAAAGGATGAGGCTTTTGATGAATGGGAATATCCTAAAAAGAAATGGATAGAGGGCTGGAATAAAGGCAAACCCGGTTTCCAAGGCTCGGCATCCTATTTTCGTGAATGGAGCAAGCGGGATTTGGCAGACATGATTCGTCGTGACCGTAATCATCCTTCCATTATCATGTGGAGTATTGGCAATGAAGTAGATTATCCGAATGACCCTTATTCACATCCGGTACTGGATAAAGAAGGGATTGGACAGCAACACGTGAAGGGATACCAGAAGAATCAGCCCCGTGCGGAACGTTTGGGGGATATTGCCAAAGAACTGGTGGCCGAAGCAAAGAAATATGATTTGTCCCGTCCGGTAACTGCGGCTTTGGCAGGTGCTGTAATGTCTAATGAAACCGATTATCCGGGAGCTTTGGATGTGGTGGGCTATAACTACACGGAACATCGTTACAAACAGGACCATGAGAAATATCCCCGCCGGATACTTTACGGTAGTGAAACCCGACATGACCTGAAAGCTTGGAAAGCGGTTCGGGATAATGACTTTATTTTCGGACAGTTCATTTGGACAGGATTTGATTATCTGGGTGAAGCGGGGCCTTGGCCTTCAAGAGGTTTTACTACGGGAATGATTGATTTGGCCGGTAATATCAAACCGAATGGCTATTTCCGCCGAGCTCTGTGGTTGGATTCTCCTACGGTATATATCGGTACTTATAAGTTGGATAGGGCAAAGAAGAAGATTTTGACGAATGCTCCTTCGGTTTGGAATTATGAATCCGGTGAGATGATTCGTGTGGTGACTTATACCAATTGCGAAGAAGCGGCTTTATATTTGAATGGTAAAGAGATAGGAGTCAGGAAGCCATATGACGATGAAACGGCTGTTATTTATTGGGATATCCCCTATTCGACCGGACATTTGGAAGTCGTAGGATATAAAGGAGGCAAGTCTGTGGCAAAGGCTATCTTGCGGAGTAGCGGTTTGCCTTGCGCTATCAAAGCCTCGTTGGACAAGAAAGAGGATATAAAAGTGAAAGATTGCCTGCATTTACAGATTCAGATTGAAGATGAGAATGGTATCTGTCTCTTATACACATCTCCGAGCCCACGAGACATGCGCAGATCT
>ENA-OZHC01000555-OZHC01000555.1-human-gut-metagenome-genome-assembly--contig:-NODE-555-length-15907-cov-5.013121_pt1 | contig 15907 bp, 13 predicted proteins | sample MGYA00244043_ERZ653680 | MGnify/ENA primary metagenome ERZ653680 (study PRJEB26926, sample SAMN06165323) | human gut metagenome | biome: ENVO:00009003; feature: ENVO:2100002; material: ENVO:00002003...
GATCTGCGCATGTCTCGTGGGCTCGGAGATGTGTATAAGAGACAGGAATAAAAACGCCTCCGTCATGCTCTCCATGGGTTGGGAGATCAAAGACGGCGATGTGCCCGAAACGACCGAACCGGAGTCTGAACTGCCCGTTTTCGAGAACCTCACCGAGCCTGCACTTGTCGACTTCCTGAGCGACCCCGCCGAAAAAGCCGCAGAACCTACCGAAGAGGAACCCGTTCTCGAAGAAGCTACCCCCGAGGAACCCGCTTCCGAAGAAGCTGCTTCCGAAGCAACCGAAGCCGAGCCGCAGCCCGAAACAGAACCCGAGACGAAAGAAGTCGAAGAATCCCCCATTGAGGACACTCCCGCAGAAGAACCCGCAGAAGAACCCGAAGAAGTCCCGGAAGAACCTGCTCCCGTAGAAACGCCAAAAACAGACTCCGCCCCCGACATCACGCCGGAAGAGCTCCGGCAGGCACGTGCTCTGCTTGATAGGCTCCTGCCTGCAAAGGAAGCTGAAAAAGAGGACGACCCCAAAGCCGGCATCACGCTCATCAGAGGCGGCGCGCCGCTCCGTTACACAGGCGACCTTTCCGAAGACGGCAAACGCGAGGGCTTCGGCCGCACCGTAAACAACAACGGCATCACGCTCTATGAAGGCGAGTACAAAAACGACCTGCGCGAGGGGTTCGGCGTGCACCACTACCGCAGCGGCGCTGTCTCCTACATCGGCGACTTCAAAGACGATCAGCGCGAAGGCTTCGGCGTTTCGTTCCGCGAAAGCGACCACGCGCTGCACATTTCCCACTGGCAAAACGGTAAGCCGCAAGGCATGGCAACGATTTTCAATAAAAACGGCGATTTAATTTACAACGGCCAAATCATCGACGGCCAAAAGCAGGGCGCAGGTGTCTCCGTCGACCCCGAAACGCACTGCGTGTTCGTCGAAAAATATGAAAACAACGAAAAAGCGGGTCAAGCTACCCTGTTCGATGCAGACGGCAACTTGATTTATTCCGGTGGCTGGCAGAACGGTAAACGGCAGGGTCACGGCACGGCGTTCGACAAAAACGGCAATGTCGTCTACACTGGCGAGTGGAAAGATGACCGCTATGAAAACGGCATTTTGTACCGCCACGTGCAGAACGAGGACAAAGCGTAATGGACCGCGTTGAACTGCACGATGTGGAATACGGCGACTGCACCGTCCTCGTTGGGCAAAACCGGCAGATTTTAATGGTGGATTGCGGCTCCGTCAGCCGCTACGCCCGCCGCGGTGAAGAGGAGATTGACCGCCGTTTTAATGAAATTTTCAGCCGTTACGGTCCCGCTGCCCAGCGCCAGTTTCTGCTCACGCACTACCACCGCGACCACATGAGCGGCTTTTTAAAACAAGTCAAAAAGGATCCCGGCTACTTTGACCGCGTATACCTCCCCGCCCTCCCGTGCGATAAGCGCGGCGTAAATCCCGTTTTGGAGTTCGCCGTGTTCGCGCATTTTTTCGCCGTGCCGCAAAGTGACTTCGCGCAGGTGAACACCACCTGCTTGCGTATTTTCGACGCGCTCAATGATTCTGTCGGCGCAGACCGCATTTTCACGCTCGGCGGCGGCGACATCTTCACATTTGACGGCGCGTTTTACGAGGTGCTCTCCCCCGCACGTAACGAGCCCTTCCCGTTCGATGCCATCCTGACGGAAGCCGTCGAAAACCTCAACATCTGCCTCTCTTCCCCGTTTCATACCGGGCGCGAAACGGAGTTTTTGGAGACGAAGGATGCGTTCGTTAGGCTCTACATGCAGTGTCAAACGGCCTTCGCGCCGTCCGACCGTGCCACGCCCGGCAGACGGCACATTCTGCTTGATTCTCTCCGCGACCTCTTAGGTCGCATGGAGGATATGCGCAGCAACCTCGCCCATTCCCCCGCCGCGCCGGATATTCAGGACATTTTAAATCAATCCGTCGTGCGCAACGTCTACACCGAAACGCAGAACGACCTCTCCCTCGTCTTTCACAACCGCCGAAGCCGCGGCCCGTCGAACCTCGATATTCTAATGACCGGCGACGTGTCCGATGAAGTGCTGCGCCGCATCTCCGGGAAGCTGTTTGACGGCTACTATATCGTCAAAGCGCCGCACCACGGCACAGAAAGCCACTTTTCAAACGTTATCGGCGACCTCGCCGTTGCGCACCTGCTCATCTCCAACGGTGATTACCACGCGGGCGGCGAAATTTCCCAGCGCTACATCGATATGGAGTGCATCAAGCACTGCACAAACGCCGGGGCATGCCGCTGGCGCGACATCGCGGGCGGGTGCTGCAACCGGCTGCAACGGTGCTACGAGCAGCCCGTTTCCGGCTCCCTGACGCTCAAATGCGCCGCAGCCGCCGGCGAGCGCCGCACGCCATGCAACATCTATGTATTCGGCCACAGCGGCGTTTTGGGCTGCCACTGCGACCGCGGGTAGTTACTTCAACATGTTCTCTACGCCGTCAATGAGCTGCCCCACCGTGTGCACGGCCTTGGCGGTGCTGCGGCGCATCTCCTTTGTGCGCGCCTTGGCGGATTTCTTCCCGCCGTTCATCATCGCGGACGAAACGGCAGCCACGGCCGCGCCTGCGGCAATGCCGAGACCCACGCCCTTCACAACGTTCATGCTCTGCTTATACATGGCATCAAACCTCCAGATCCAGATTGCGGCTTTTAAAACATACAAAACAGCCGTCACGTTTAGTTTCCCCCTTTTTACAAAAACATACATCATTCTTCCCGAAAGGACTTTGACAGCAATGATTTTGAATATCGTTATGGTCGAGCCGGAGATTCCCCAAAACGCCGGCAACGTCGCGCGCACCTGCGCCGCCACGGGCGCAAGGCTGCACCTTGTGGGCCCCATGGGCTTTAAGATCGACGACAAAAAGCTAAAGCGCGCCGGTCTCGATTACTGGCATTTGCTCGACATCACCTATTATGACTCGCTCGACGAATTTTTTGCAAAAAACAGCGGTGAATTCTTCTTTTTCTCCACAAAATCCGTCCATAAGCACACGGATATACACTATCCCGATAATTGCTACCTCTTCTTCGGCAAAGAGACAGCCGGCCTGCCGGAAGACCTGCTTTTCAAAAACAAAGACCGCTGCGTGCGCATCCCCATGATTTCGGAAGCGCGCAGCTTAAACCTCTCTAACAGCATCGCCATCGGCGTTTACGAAGTCCTGCGCCAGTGGTTTTTCCCGCGCTTTCCGAAGCCGGTCGCCTGCGCGGCTACGACTGGGACGCGGCAGACGCGAACGGTGCGAAATAAAAACCCGTACAAAATCGCAAAAATGAAAAATTTGCGCTAAAAAGTGTGCAATTTGCGCGTTATCTCTTGAAATCATCTTCCGTTTGGTATAAAATGAATTCTGTAGGCGGTGTTGTCCGCCAACCAAACGTATAACCGTAACTCAATATATTTCTTAAAGGAGTGTACGAAAATGAACTACCTCAACAAGAAAACCGTAGAAGACATCGACGTTGCCGGTAAGCACGTTCTTGTCCGCTGCGATTTCAACGTCCCGATGAAGGACGGTGTCATCACGGACACAAAGCGCATCGTCGGTGCGCTGCCCACCATTAAGTATCTCGTAGACCACAACGCAAAGGTCATCCTCTGCTCCCACATGGGTCGCCCGCACAACATCTTCAACGACGTTGTAAAGCTCGACAAGAAGGAGAAGAAGAAGATCGACGCTATGCCGGAGGCAGAGCAGGCCGAAGCGACCGCTAAGGCACTCGAAGCTGCTAAGGGCGACGTGAAGAAGTTCTCCCTGGCGCCTGTCGCAGCGGAGCTTTCCAAGCTCCTCGGCAAGGAAGTCATCATGGCAAAAGACGTTGTAGGCCCGGACGCTAAGGCTAAGGCTGCAGCTCTGAAGGACGGCGAAGTCCTCATGCTCGAGAACGTTCGCTTCCACGCAGAAGAGACCAAGAACGACCCGGATTTCGCTAAGGCACTCGCTTCCATGGCTGAGATCTATGTCAACGATGCATTCGGCACCGCACACCGTGCACATGCTTCCACAGCAGGCGTTGCAGATTACCTCCCGGCTGTCTGCGGCTACCTCATCCAGAAGGAGATTTCCATCATGGGCGGCGCGCTCGAGAACCCGAAGCGTCCGTTCGTTGCAATCCTCGGCGGTGCTAAGGTTTCCGATAAGATCGGCGTCATCAACAACCTGATTGAAAAGGTCGACACACTCATCATCGGCGGCGGCATGGCTTACACCTTCTTCAAGGCTCTCGGTCACGAGATTGGCACCTCCATCTGCGAGGACGACAAGGTTGAGCTCGCTAAGGAAATGATGGACAAGGCGAAGGCTAAGGGCATCAACTTCCTCATCCCGGTCGATAACGTTGTTGCAACCGAGTACAGTGCAGACTCCGAGTGGAAGATCGTCGATTCCGACGACATTCCGGAAGGCTGGATGGGTCTCGATATCGGCCCGAAGAGCCGCGAGCTGTTCGCAAACGCCGTGAAGAACGCAGGCACCGTTGTTTGGAACGGCCCGATGGGTGTTTCCGAGTGGGAAAACTTCGCAAACGGCACCATCGCGGTTGCAAAGGCAGTTGCAGACAGCAACGCAATCTCCATTATCGGCGGCGGCGACTCCGCTGCGGCTGTTGAGAAGCTCGGCTTCGCGGATAAGATGACGCACATCTCCACGGGCGGCGGCGCTTCTCTCGAATTCCTCGAGGGTCTTGAGCTCCCCGGTATTGCTTGCCTCAACGAGAAATAATTAAAAGCATGAACGGGAGCGGAGCTTGTCTCTGCTCCCGTATTGTTGTCTCAATAAAAACGGTTTTTAACCGACGGAAAGGAATAGAAAATCATGAACAAGGCTGTTAGAAAGGCTGTTATCGCCGGCAACTGGAAAATGAACAAAACCCCTGCGGAGGCAAAGGAACTCATCACCGCCATTGCTCCGCTCGTTAAGGACGCAGGCTGCGACGTTGTCGCTTGCGTGCCGTATGTAGACATCGCAACCGCTATTGAGGCGGCTAAGGGCACCAACATCAAGATCGGCGCAGAGAACTGCCACTGGGCAGTCAGCGGCGCTTTCACCGGCGAGATTTCCGCAGAAATGCTGAAGGCTTGCGGCGTTGAGTACGTCATCACCGGCCACAGCGAGAGAAGAACCTACTTCGGCGATACCGACGTTACGGTTCAGAAGAGAACAAGAGCTGCGCTTGACGCAGGCCTCACCGTCATCGTTTGCGTAGGCGAGTACCTCGAGCAGCGCGAGCAGGGCATCACCGATGAGCTCGTTGCCATGCAGACAAAGATCGCACTCGGCGGCGTAACCGAAGAAGAGCTTAAGCGCATCATCATCGCTTACGAGCCGGTTTGGGCCATCGGCACCGGCAAGACCGCCACGGCAGAGCAGGCAAACGAAGTTTGCGCTGTCATCCGTGCGACCGTCAAGTCCCTCTACGGCGAAAAGGCTGCAGAAGGCATCACCGTTCAGTACGGCGGCTCCATGAACGCAGGCAACGCAGCTGAGCTTCTTGCACAGCCGGACGTTGACGGCGGCCTCATCGGCGGCGCTTCCCTGAAGCCGAACGACTTCGCAGCCATCGTAGACGCAGCCACCAAGGGCTGATTTTTCCACCGAAAGATTTTTTCCAGTTGAAAGGAAAGGCATCTCCACTATGAAAAGACCTGTTGTACTCATGATTCTGGACGGTTTCGGAATTGCTAAAACGGAGGGCAACGCGATTGCCGCCGCTAAGAGACCGAACCTCGATAAGCTGTTCTCTGAAAACCCGATTACAAAGATCGGCGCTTCCGGCATGGACGTCGGTCTGCCGGACGGCCAGATGGGCAACAGCGAAGTCGGCCACACCAACATCGGCGCAGGCCGCATCGTTTATCAGGAGCTTACCCGCATCACGAAGGCGGTACAGGACGGTTCTTTCTTTGAGAACGAAGCGCTCGTACACGCCATGAATAACGCAAAAGAAAACGGCACCGCGCTGCACCTCATCGGCCTGCTTTCCAACGGCGGCGTGCACAGCCACAACCAGCACCTCTACGGTCTGTTGGAAATGGCAAAAAAGATGGGCGTTGAAAACGTCTATGTTCACGCCCTGCTCGATGGCCGCGATGTTCCGCCTTCCTCCGGCAAGGACTTCGTCAAGGAGCTCATGGAGAAGATGAAGGAAATCGGCGTCGGCAAGGTTGCAACGGTCATGGGCCGCTACTATGCGATGGACCGCGACAACCGTTGGGAGCGCGTAGAAAAGGCTTACAACGCCATGGTTTGCCGCGAAGGCGAAGAGTTCGCGTGCCCGGTTTGCGCTGTATCGAAATCCTATGAAAGCGAAGTCACGGACGAGTTCGTCGTGCCGTGCGTCGTCAAGGGCGGCGCTCCGGTCGCATCCGGCGATTCCGTCGTGTTCTTCAACTTCCGCCCGGACCGCGCAAGAGAGATCACCCGCACATTCGTAGACCCGGATTTCACCGGCTTCACCCGCAAGAATGGCTTCTTCCCGCTCACCTACGTCTGCATGACGCAGTATGACGCCACGATGCCGAACGTTGAGATCGCATTCAAGCCGCAGAGCCTTAAAAACACCCTCGGCGAGTACGTCTCCGATAAGGGCCTCAAGCAGCTCCGCATTGCCGAAACCGAGAAGTATGCGCATGTCACGTTCTTCTTCAACGGCGGCGTCGAGAAGCAGTATCCGGGTGAGGACCGCATCCTTGTCAAGTCCCCGAAGGTTGCAACGTATGACCTCCAGCCGGAAATGAGCGCTTACGAAGTCACGGATAAGATGGTTGAGGCCGTCAAGTCCGGCAAGTACGATATGATCATTCTGAACTTTGCAAACTGCGACATGGTCGGCCACACCGGCGTGTTCGAGGCTGCAAAGGCTGCCGTTGAGGCTGTCGATACCTGCGTCGGCAAGGTCGCAGCAGCCATCGACGAGATGGGCGGCGTGCTGCTCATCACCGCCGACCACGGCAATGCAGACAAGATGGTCGATGATGACGGTGAACCGTTTACCGCACACACCACAAACCCGGTTCCGTTCTGCGTTGTCGGTTATCCGTGCAAGCTGCGTGAGGGCGGCGTTCTCGCGGACATCGCACCCACCATGCTGAAGATCATGGATCTGCCGCAGCCGGAAGAAATGACAGGCAAGAGCATCATTCTCTAATTCGATCCTGTTCTAAAATCAAAGCATTATAAACAGTCTCCCTTTGTGTTTCGGCACAGAGGGAGATTTTTTGTTCTATTTTTTTTCTAATAACTTTTAAATATATATTGACAAACCCTCCTATACATGATATCATGCAGGTGTAATATACCACCAAAATTATACTCGGAGGTGATATTTTTTAGTAAAACTTTAAATCAAATTCATAACACCAATTCAGAGGAGGTCGTTTTATGAAAAAGCTCGCATTGGTTTTGTCCCTTGTTTTGATGCTCACATTTGTCGGCTGTTCGTCTAAGACAACCGTGAAAGAGACAGACGCTTTCCGATTCGATTCCAAGACCGGCTATGCGTATTCCACTGCGCCGTTCGGCATCGACACGACGGAGCTTGAATCCGCTATCGGCTCTAAGCTGACAATGGTCAGCGAAAGCCCCGCGACAGCGCCTTTCGCATATACGAATTATTTGTCGGAGGACATCGTGCAGTCCGCAGGCTGCTCCGGCAAATTTGATGCGCAGTTTGACGAAAACGACAAGCTGTTTTCGGTGACGTTCCACGAACAGCTTGCGCGCGGCACGGCAGAAGAGCATTTTGAAGCCGCAAGCAAACGCTTCACCGAAACCTTCGGCGCACCTGCCGTTCAAGACGACAACGGTACCGGCACTCAATATCTCGAGTGGCAGGATAAAAGCAGTGGCACGGCGCTGGGGCTTACATATTCCGATCTCGGCACGACCGATCCGACCTTGATGATCTCCGTATTTGAGAAGTCCCGCTACGTCGAAGCCGGAACAGGCGAGTGGAAATAAACTTAAATATATTAGAAGTTGATCTATAAACAAAATCTCCCTTGGCTTTTTGCCATGGGAGATTTTTGCCATTTTGCGGATAAATTTATATTTTTAATAGAAGATATTGAAAAATCAACAAAGATGCTCTTTGTCGCTTAACTGTGCTTCTTTGCTGCTTTAGCAGTATTTTTTACCGAATAAAGTTCATTCCGATGCGCTGTTCCGTTTCCGGCAGGCCGAATTTTTCCTTACCGAGCGCAATGCTCTTCATCAAAAAAGTCATATTTCTTGCCAAGGTGCGCATGGTTTGCAGACCCTCCAAATCCTCTTTCGCCTCGCCTGGTGCGAGGCCGTGAATGCTGTTCCAATACTGACTGGACGCGACGGGCATGCCGGAGATCGTAAAGAATTTGTTGAGTTCGTCAAACGTGGCGGAAAGGCCGCCGCGGCGGGCAGCCACAACGGCGGCGCCGACTTTCATCGTTTTATCGAATGGAGTGCTGTAAAACAGGCGCGTCAAAAGCGCGACAAGTGTCGCGTTTGCGGAGGCATAATACACCGGACTGCCGACGACAAGACCGTCCGCTTCCGCAAATTTCGGCGCAACTTCGTTGACAAGATCGTTAAAAACGCAGTGCCCCAGCTTAGAACATTGCCCGCATGCCACACATCCTCGGATGTCTTTATTGCCGACATGAATAACTTCCGTTTCAATGCCTTCTTTGTTGAAAATATCCACCATTTCGTGCAGAGCAACGGCAGTATTGCCGTTCGCCTTCGGGCTTCCGTTTAAGAGTAAGACTTTCATTTTCCATTTTCCTTTCTTTGTGTTTTGTTGTTTTCTGTATACGCACGCAGATTACTCTGCGTTTGATCCGTTAAATTTTTGAAAGGCTTATGCGCGTGGCGGGCGCTTTCTTTTTCGTTCCAATCGGCGATGACCTCGCGCATACGCTTGTTCGCTTCATCGACCTCCACCTTGAATTCGGAGGCCGTAACACGGCGCGCGCCGTGACCGAGTACGATCATCTGCTCTGCGCCGTCGGATGTGGCGACGCGCACACGGTGCTTTTTGCCGATCTCAAATGTGGCGCGCTCAATGTAGGTATCTGCCGTTTCCGCCTGCTTTGTGAACACAACGGAAATGTTGTGGTAGCGGATAACGTCCTCCACGTCACGCGGGACACGATAGGCGTCGAAAACGAGGATGCACGTGCTGCGGCTGAAGCTCTGATAATTGCAGATTTTATCCATTAAAATCTGTCGAGCAGTGTCGATGTCCTTTTCGGCGACCTTATTCAAATCGTCCCACGCAAAGAGAATATTGTAGCCGTCGATGAGGAGATACTCAGGCTCGAAGATCTTTTCCGGCACCTTCCATTCCCCCTTTCCGCTGCTTTCGGCGGCGCGGACGGCGTTTTGCGGCTGCATATCGCGGCGTCGGATAGGGCCGTAGGTGCGCTCAAAAATGGCGCGCAGCTCATCGTCGAACACAGGCGGCAGCTGTGCGGCGGCGCGCACGGGAGCTTCGGTTTCGGCAGATTTTGTTCCCGGCTTTTCGGGCTTCCATCCACTTTCGAGGTGCATGTGGGAAGCCGCCTCGCGCCACGGCACAACGAAGCCGGAGCCGTGCGAACAGAAGACGGAATCGCCGGTGTTCTCCAAATCACGCTCGGCATCGTAGCCGATATGCTCGATGACCTCTTCGGCATTATGGCACGGCAAGTAGCCCTTCGGCATACAAATAAGGCTGCCAAGCCCGCGCGTGTACGATGCGACCTCCAAGGTGTAACCCTGCATTTCGGAGACGGGCGCAAAGCCCGTGATGACGGCGTTTTCACCCTCGGTCTGCGGCGGCTCGAACTCCGCGCAAAGGCGCTGCATGTCCGAAATGGCGCGGCCGACCTGCGACTGCGGAACCTCTAATCGGAAATCGTACCACGGCTCTAAAAGCACGCTTTTCGCCTGTAATAAGCCGTGGCGCACGGCGCGATAGGTGGCCTGACGAAAATCGCCGCCCTCGGTGTGCTTTAAATGCGCACGGCCGATGAGAAGCGTGATTTTCATATCCGTGATGGGCGAGCCGGTCAGCACGCCGGGGTAGCTGCGCTCCTCAAGGTGCGTTAAAATGAGATTCTGCCAGTTGCGGTCAAGCACATCCATGCTGCACACAGTGCCGAAACGCATACCGCTGCCGCGCTCGCCGGGCTCTAAGAGCAGGTGCACCTCGGCATAATGGCGCAGGGGCTCAAAATGCCCCATGCCTTCGACGGGTTCTTCGATCGTCTCGCGGTAGACAATGCTGCCGGTGCCGAACGTGACCTCCATTTTAAAGCGCTCTTTTAAGACGCGCTGCAAAACTTCAAGCTGCACCGCACCCATGATCTGCACGTGAATTTCGTGTAATTGCTCGTTCCACACGACATGAAGCTGGGGGTCTTCTTCCTCCAAAACGCGCAAACAGCGCACGGCGGTGTGCGGCTCCATACCGTCCGGCAAGAAGACCTGATACGTCAAAAAGCTTTCAAGCACGGGCGCAGGGGTGTCTTCCTCCGCACCGAGTCCCTGCCCGGGATACGTGTGCGTGAGGCCCGTTACGGTGCACACGCCGCCCGCGGTGACTTCCTCCGCAAGGCGGAATTTCCCACCGGAATAAATGCGGAGCTGGTCGGCTTTTTCTGCCCATACGTTTTCGCCCGCGCCGCCTTTAAGGACCATTTTAACGGGCAAAGCGCCGCCTGTGATCTTCAAATACGTAAGCCGTGCGCCCTGATTATCGTGTGCGATTTTGAAGACCTTCGCGCCGAAAGCCTTAGGGTATTCGGGCATTTCGGTGTACATTTCAAGACCGTTTAGAAGTTCTTTTACGCCGTCTAACTTCAAAGCCGAGCCGAACCAGCACGGAAAAAGCTTGCGATTTTTGATGAGGCGTTTAATCTCGGGACATTCGACTTCGCCCGTTTCGAGGTAATGGGCGAGCGTGTCTTCGTCACAAACGGCGATGTTTTCATCGCGTTCCGCTTCGGGAGATGTGAAATCGACGCAACCGGTGCTGAGCTTTTGCAGCTCGGCTAAGACTTTATCGTGGTCTGCGCCGTCGAGATCCATTTTGTTGATGAAGAGGAACGTGGGGACGTTATAGCGCTCCAAAAGCCGCCACAGCGTACGCGTGTGGCTCTGCACACCGTCTGTGCCGCTGATGACGAGCACAGCGTAATCGAGCACCTGAAGCGTGCGCTCCATTTCGCTGGAAAAATCGACGTGACCGGGGGTATCGAGCAGCGTAAACGCGGTATGTTCGAGCGGTAAAACGGCCTGCTTTGAGAAAATGGTGATGCCGCGCTCGCGCTCCTGCACGTCGGTATCGAGAAACGCGTCCTGATGATCGACGCGCCCGAGACGGCGGAGCTGCCCGCCTTCATACAGCATCGCTTCCGAAAGTGTGGTCTTGCCGGCATCGACATGCGCCAAAAGCCCAAGGCATATTTGGTTTTTCGTTGTGTTTCGCTTTTGCTCGCTCATGAAAAGTGTCTCCCTGTACCGCCGTTAAAATTAAACTTCGATTTAATAAACAGTATACCACTTTTTGAAGATACTGACAATATCTCGCGCGGAAGAGAGTCGAAATTAGGCGGCGCAAACCAAGATTTGCTATTGAAAAAAAGCGCGTTTTTTGCTATACTAAAAACAGATTTTTCGCGGGCAGATACCGAACGCCCGCTTTTTTACTGTATTCGGGGTGTATCGGAAAACAAGTTTACGGCTTTTCAAATGCACCCTAAAGGGGCTTATTTTAGGACGCATGAGACGTATGAATTAAGGAAGGGGAATGACCATGAAGAAAATCGGTTTTGACAGTCAGAAGTATATCGAGCTGCAGTCTGCGCGTATTCGCGAGCGCATTGACCAGTTCGGCGGCAAGCTGTATCTGGAATTCGGCGGCAAGCTGTTTGACGATTTCCACGCTTCACGCGTGCTGCCGGGCTTTGAACCGGATAACAAGATCAAGATGCTTTTGGCGCTGAAAGACCAGGCGGAGATTGTCATTGCGATCAACGCGAACGACATTGAAAAAAACAAGCGCCGCAGCGACCTTGGCATTACGTATGACACGGATGTCATCCGTTTGATTGATATTTTCCGCGGCTTCGGCTTATATGTGGGCAGCATCACGCTGACGCAGTACGCAGACCAGCCCTCCGCGGCGATTTTTGAGCAGCGCATGAAGACACTGGGGCTGAAGGTCTACCGCCAGTACCGCATTCCGGGGTACCCTTCCGACGTGAAGCTCATTGTAAGTGACGAGGGCTACGGCCGCAACGACTACATTGAGACGACGCGCTCCCTTGTTGTGGTGACGGCGCCGGGCCCGGGCAGCGGCAAAATGGCAACCTGCCTTTCGCAGCTTTACCACGAGCACAAACGCGGCATTAAGGCGGGCTACGCGAAGTTTGAGACCTTCCCCATTTGGAACCTTCCCTTAAAACACCCGGTGAACCTTGCCTATGAAGCGGCGACGGCTGACCTGAATGATATGAACATGATCGACCCGTTCCACCTTGAGGCATACGGTGAGACAACTGTAAACTACAACCGCGACATTGAAATCTACCCCGTGCTGCGCGCGATGTTTGAGCAGATTTACGGCGAGTGCCCGTACGCGAGCCCGACGGACATGGGCGTGAACATGGCGGGTCTGTCCATCATCGACGATGAAGTGTGCCGCGAAGCCTCGAAGCAGGAGATTATTCGCCGCTACTTTAAGACGGCGTGCCTTGTGCGCCAAGGTCTTGCTTCCGAAGCAGAATTACAGAAAATCGAGAACCTGATGCGCCAGCTGAAGTTGGAGCCGGAGAACCGCCCGGTCGTGCTCGCAGCATTGAAGCGCGCGGAAGCGACAGGACAGCCCGCGGCAGCTTTAGAGCTGCCGGACGGCACGATTGTGACGGGGCGCACATCAGAATTGCTGGGTGCTTCCTCTGCGTTGACACTGAACGCTTTGAAGATGCTTGCAGGCATTCCGCACGAGGTGAAGCTCATCTCGCCGACGGTCATTGCGCCTATTCAGACGCTGAAAACCGACTACATGCAGAGCCGAAACCCGCGCTTGCACACCGATGAGATGTTGGTAGCGCTCGCCATCAGCGCGGCGACCGACGAAAACGCGATGCGCGCCATGCAGAAGCTGGACGAGCTGAGCGGCTGTGATTTGCACTCCAGCGTAATCCTCGGCTCGGTAGACGACAGCGTATTCAAACGCCTTGGCGTCAACGTGACGTGCGAAGCAATGTATGAGGACAATAATCTCTACCACAAATAATCCTTCTTGTAATATAAAACCGCTCGAAGCCGTAAAGCCCGAGCGGTTTTTGTTATAGGAACTTTCGGATTTAAATTGTAAAATAGTGGCCGGTAATGATCTTTTGCACAAGATTCGAAATTTTGCGGCTATCCGTAAAATCATCCTTGCGAATAGCGTAAACCACCATGCTGATGATCGCGCCGGCAAGAAATGAAATGGCATAATCACGGTCTTCGTGGTCATAAGCGTGAAAAATATTGTCCAAATGCAGGAGATACGCTTCCGATTTTTCGCGAGCCAATGTATCCAGATGATTTTCGACCAGAAGACTGAGGAGTTTTTTCTGCTCCACAAAACACTCCATAATAGAATCACATAGACTGCGAATGGTGTAAGCGCGCTTTTCCTCAATGAACCGTTTACGGTATTCTTCAAAAAGCTGGTCAAGCCGGCGCCCAATGACCTCTTCTTTATTTTCAAACAGCGAGTAAAACGTCTGGCGTGAAACGCCGGCGTGGGCACAAACGGCTTTTATCGTGATTTTTTGAAACGGCTCTTCCTCCATAAGTGCTAAAAGTGCCTCTGTGATGAGGTTCTGCGATTGCAGCGCCGTTGGATTTTTTCCCTGATACATAGACATTCCCTCCTGTTTCGTCAATATTTTCACTCAACTTGGACAAATGTCAAATTGACAAGTGTCAATGGTTCATATTATAATGACTTTATAAGAGGTTGTCAAGACGAGACTCTCGGCAAAATTGTGAATTTTTTGTGGCGCGAAATTTTTGGGGAGTGTGAGAAAAACATGGAAGTGCGCGACGCTTTATATATTATTTTCGGGTATCTGCTGGGCAGTATTTTGTTTGCGCGGCTCGGTGGGCTGATCTTTAAAAAGACAGACATTATGGCGGAAAGCCCGGACAAGAACCCGGGCACAATGAATGCGTTTACATACGGCGGGTTCCGGTGCGGCGTGTTTACGTTGTGCGGCGACCTGTTAAAGGGCTTTTTTCCGGTCTTTTTGTACCGCAGCGGAGAACTGCCCGAAAACCCGCTGATGCTCTCTTTTGTGATGGCGGCGCCGGTCTTGGGTCATATTCTGCCGTTTTATGACATTAAGCACGGCGGCAAAGGCATTGCGGCAACGTTTGGGTGCTTTTTGGGGCTGCTGCCGCACTGGATCCCTCTGTGCGTTTTGGCGGGCATCTTCATTTTCTTTTCGTGCGTTGTTAAAATCAGCCCGAACTATTACCGCACAGTGGCGACGTATATCCTGGCGGCCATTTGCACGGTTTGGCTGGAGCCAAACCGCTATATCGTCTTCGGCTTTTTGCTGATTGCGGCTTCGGTGCTCGCGAAGCTCTTTATGAGTGCCGAGGAAAAAGAACACTTTGAGGTGAAACTTGCATGGAAGCACTGATTCTGTCCTGCAGCACGGGCGGCGGGCACAACACGGCGGCGCAAGCGGTTTTTGAGGCGCTGACGGAACGCGGGCACCACGCCGTGCGCATGGACCCGTACACGTTGGTGAGCGAGGAGCTTGCAAATAAAGTCGGGCAGACCTATATAAAGTTGGTACAGAAAAGCCCGAAGCTGTTTGGTGCGGTCTATGACCTCGGTAACGCGTACCGTAAGCTGCCGGGACGTTCGCCGTGTACCACATCAACGGCAAAATGGCGCCGTACATGCAGAAATACCTTGCGGAACACCTAACGGACGTGATCGTCTGCACGCATTTATACCCGGCGGAGATTCTGACGCACATGCGGCTAAACGGCATGGAAACGCCGCCGTTTGTGTTTATTGCGACGGACTACACTTGCGTTCCGTTTACGGAGGAATCGGACTGCGACTTGTACGTGACGCCCTCCCCGCTTTTGAGCAGCGATTTCACCGGGCGAGGCATTCCTGTGGAAAAATTGCGGCCGCTGGGCATCCCGGTGCGGCTGGATTTTTCCGATGATACCATCACGAAAGACAGAGCGCGGGAAGCGCTTAACTTGCCGAAAGACAGGCGCACGCTGCTGCTTTCCGGCGGGAGCATGGGCGCGGGGTCAATTATAAATGCCGTGCGGGCACTGCTGCCGTATTTGGAGCAAAATGCAAACTGCGACCTCAACATTTTGTGCGGCAGCAATGAGGCGCTGTTTGACAGCGTGGAAACTGAATTTGCAAAAAATGGGCAAATCACGCCAATGCGCAGCACGAACAAAATGGCACTGTATTTAAAGGCAAGCGACGTGTTTATCTCGAAGCCGGGTGGACTTTCATCTACGGAGAGCGCCGCGGCGGGCGTGCCGCTTGTGCACATTTCGCCGATACCGGGGTGCGAAAGCCGCAACGCGGAGTTTTTTGCCAAGGAGGGTATCGCCGTAAAGGTGGAAAACACAGAAACAGAGCTTTTGTCGGCGGTGGAAAGGCTTTCGGAGCCGGGAAATGCGGAAGAAATGCGCAAACGGCAGAGAGCAGTTATCAATCAAAATGCAGCTATGGATATTTGCGGGCTGCTGGAAAAAATCACACAGTGCTAACGTGGAGCAAACGAATAAAGTTTTTGATCGACCTTTTTTCAAAAAGGTCGCGGGTTCTTAGGGCAGCGCCCTAAGTCGCCATTCGCACTG
>ENA-OZHC01000585-OZHC01000585.1-human-gut-metagenome-genome-assembly--contig:-NODE-585-length-15546-cov-6.104383_pt1 | contig 15546 bp, 5 predicted proteins | sample MGYA00244043_ERZ653680 | MGnify/ENA primary metagenome ERZ653680 (study PRJEB26926, sample SAMN06165323) | human gut metagenome | biome: ENVO:00009003; feature: ENVO:2100002; material: ENVO:00002003...
ACGAGATCTGCGCATGTCTCGTGGGCTCGGAGATGTGTATAAGAGACAGGTTACGATGAATCGCTTTATGATGAATTAAAATACAGAACGGCTTATTTGTATCCCGCTGATTTTCCATCCAGTCGATAGCATCATCGGTGATGATATTGGTCACATATCCGTGCTTCTGTATCGTATCATTGTCCTGAGTGATAAAATCAGGATTATAGTAATCGCCTTGTCCGGGCACGATTTCCCAGTAATCAAAACCCGTAGGCAAACTTTCCAGGTGCCATTTACCAACCAACGCAGTCTGATAACCGGCCTGTTGCAAAAGTTTAGGGAAAGTTTGCTGTGAAGCATCAAACACGCAAGTGGTGTTATCATAGAATTTATTGGCACAACTGTGTTTGCCCGTAATCATGCAGGCACGGCTGGGTCCGCTCAATGAGTTGGCAACAAAACTGTTGGTGAAGCGTACTCCATCGGCAGCAATGCGGTCCAGGTTCGGTGTTTCCATATAACGGTGGTCATAGCAGCTCATCATCTGGGCTGTGTGGTCATCCGTCATGATGTATACAATGTTGTATTGCTTCTGCTCTTCAGCCTTCTTTTGGGCAGAGCATGAGGCCAAGGATGCCACAGCAGCGGCACCGGTCAGGGAATAGAGTAATCCTGATTGTAAGTTTTTCATGGTCGGAAATCTTTAGTAGTTTAATTGCCCAAAAGTACGCGTAATGGATAAGAGCAATGTTCAAGAATATCTTTATCATATCCAAAATTCACCATTTCGGGTATATCCAAAGCAACAAAAAGACAAAATTAAAAGCAGCGAAGACAAAACCGGAAGCAGAACAGACAAGATGCGCTGTCTGCTTCCGAAATGTTAGGTTATATCAGCCTATTGAAAAAAGGTGGTCAACTGATAGCTATTAATAGCCGAAGTTATTATCGCTATTGGTAATACCCGGATTGGCAGAAATTTCAGTGCTCGGGATGGGCCACAACAGATTCATCTTCACATAGTCATCCGTCAGACCGGCAGTACCGTTGAACACCCGGTCGTGCCATACGTTGGTGGCGGACAGATACTGAGCATCAGATGCCTTGGTCAATTCATGATTATTATGCAGTTCCAAAGCCTTCTTGAAATATTTTGCACCACGAATGCGTACCATATCGAAAAGCCCTGGTTCACCGGAAAGTTCGATGATACGTTCAAAGTACAGTTTCTCGCGTACAGTTTCTTGATCCAAAGACTTAGACCAGTCGGCAGGCTCCGCAGTGGTAATTGTTCCGGGATTGGAAGTACGTGCGCGTGCCAACACTTCATTCGCCAAATCAATAGCTTTCGACGTATTACCCAGTTCATTGTAAACATCAGCCATCAGCAACAGCATCTCTGCATAACGGAAAACCATCAGATTCTTATGACTGGCAGTACCGACCTGATTCTGATCGTAAAGTTTTGCGAAGCAAGACCATTTGTTCTGACCAGTATCAGTAGAGAATATCTTGGCCAAGTCGGTTTTGTTGATTCCGTCCGTAAATTTATATTCATTCAGGATTTCGATGCTCGGATTCTTTGGATCGGGGAACAGTTCATAAGGCATCTTCAACACATGAAGTTTGGCTACTTGTTTACCCTTATCAACTACCGGTTGCCCGTTTTTCATTATAGGTTCAATCGCAATATTCGGATCGTCTTTGGAATAACCAAGGTTATATGTTACATACGGATATAGATAGGTGGAATCATTGGGGCTTAGCTCGTCACCTACCATTGCCTTCGGTGATGCCTGGCTGTTACCTCCACGAGTTCTCCAGCATTTCATGAAAGTGGCTTCAATACGAGGATCACCCGGATAAGTACCTTCATGCAAATCATAAGCAGCTTTAGTAGTCTTGAACGTACCCCAAGCGATACCGGTGGTAGAACTGGGCGGTGCAAAACGGTTGCTGGCACGATTGAAACATACGGTTGAATTAACAGAGAAATTCAATTGGAAGATAGCCTCTTTAGAGCCTGTTACGAAATCACCGAACAAATCGGCAAACTTGGGTTCAAGAGCGTACGGACCATTACTATAGACATCATCAAACATCTTCTTAGCATTCTGCCAGTTAGTCTGCGCATCTATATCCAGACAAGCCATCTTGTAATACACCTTACCCAGAAAAGCTTTTGCAGCCCAAGCATTGGCACGTCCGTCAGAAGACTTCTCTTTAATCCGTGTGGCATCTTTCAAATCCTGAACCATAAGCGCAAATACATCTTCCTTCGGACTGCGCGGTGTAGAAATACCATCCGTAGATGAAGCCAGCGTCTTCAAAGGTACATCACCAAAAATAGATACAAGGTTGTAATATGATAACGCACGAAGGAACTTGGCTTCTCCTCCCTTCTGAATCTTGACCTCATCGGATAGGGAACTATTCTCTATGTTTTCCAGAAAAGCGTTGGTTTCACCAATCACTTTATACATACCGTCCCACACAGCTGAAATGCCACCGGTTGTAGGACTGCAACGCAACGACATCAAATCGTCACCACCACCGCGTTGCCCCCATGCAAAACCGGAACCGACAAGGGTATTTTCTTGCATAGCCTGTCCATAGGCACCGGTTGTAGTCATATAGGCGTAACAACCTAATAGTGCCAGTTCAGCATTAGCTTCCGTAGAAAATATCAGTGAATTATTCTGAGAATAGATTGGATCCTCATCCAGGCAGGAGGTCAAACAGCCTCCGCCAATCAGTATTGATAATATATAATATGCTATTTTTTTCATACTCATGTAAATTTAGTAAATTAGAAAGTAACATTCACGCCAAACACAAATGAACGAGGTTTCGGATAGGAGTTCATATCCACGCCCGGACGGAGCCCATCGAATGCGAAGCTATTCACTTCCGGATCGTAACCTGAATAGTCGGTAATGATAAACGCATTCTTTACAGAAGCATACACCGATGCATTCTGGAATCCGATGGTTTTCATCCAGCTCTTTGGCAATACATAATTCAAAGTGATATCTTCACAACGCAAATAACTTCCGTCTTCTACGTAACGGTCCATTACAACGCTTTCTACTACGTAGCTTGAGCTCGGATATAAATTACTTGGGGTTTCCGCAGTCCACATGCCATGGAATGCATCCCGGGTGATGTTGTTGGATTTCTGACCTGGAGTGCCTGTATAGCGTATACCCGTATTCAGAATGTCTCTACCTTGCACGCCATTGAATGAAGCGGTCAATGTAAGAGACTTCCAGGAAATGCTGGTTTGGAAGCCATACGTAAAGTCCGGATTCGGATCACCAATAATCGTACGGTCATTCGCATCAACTTTGCCGTCACCATTAATATCTACAAACTTCACATCACCGGCTGTAGGATTCTTTCCGCTGAAAGTTTTATATGTACCTTCCGTTCCGTCAGGTTTAATATACTTGACTCCGTCAGCTGTAATATCTTCCGTCTGAACAATTCCTTGAGTAACATATCCCCAGAACAAACCCGGAGCTTCACCCTGCAAGAAGGCATTTCCCACACCGAAGTGGTCACCCAAAGAAGTTCCTTCATATCCGATTCTTTCTCCCATGCACCCCCAATCGGAAGGCAATAGTCCCAAGTTGACAATCTTGCTCTTGTTGGCACCTATATTTCCGGAAAGGCTCCATTTCCAATCTTTAGTATCGACAATCTGCGCATTCAGCGAGAATTCCACACCATGATTCTTCAAGTCTCCCTGATTAAAGTATGTAGTCGAGAAGCCGGAAGAACCGGGCAGCGGTCTTGAAATCAGCAAGTCCGTAGTTTTCTTGGAATAGATGTCAATCGTACCGCTTAAACGTGACTTGAACAGGCTGAAATCCACACCGACATTCCAGGATGCCGTTTGTTCCCATTTCAAGCTACCGTTAGCCAAATTGGTTACGACCATCGATGTCTGCAAGTTACCTGAACCGTCGGCATAATAAACCGGGTTGGTAGACTGTCCGTACATAGAGAAAGTAGAATAAGGATCAATTGACTGGTTACCAGTGACACCATAGCTCACACGAGCCTTCAATTGATTCAGCCAAGAAACATCTTTCAGGAATTCTTCCTGTTCCAGACGCCATGCCACTGATGCAGAAGGGAAATAACCCCAGCGATTCGTTTTTGAGAACTTACTGGAACCGTCGGCACGGATAGAAGCGGTAATCAGATATTTGTCCAAGAAGTTCACATTAACCCTACCCAGATAAGAAAGCAACTGATAATCTTTTTGTGTCGGAGTGGAATATTGCGTATTACCTGCTACATGTAATCCGTTTTCGCGGAATTCGAAGAAGGTGAAGTGATTGCCGATTACATTCTTGTTTAAGAAGCTATATTGATCATAAGTCACACCGGCAGTGGCATCCAACGTACCAATTTTTCCCAGTTTCGTATTATAATTCAACAGGTTTTCAACCGTATAATTACTCTTATTGAGGTCAGACTGAGCCAAGTAACCATCATTATTCATACCTTGATAAAGCTCCATACCATACCAACGCTTGCGGTTGTTGATATTGACATTTCCACCGGTACGAAGACTGTAGGACAGGAACTGACTGATTTTCCAGTTCAAGTTCATGCTGCCTTTAAAAGTCTTATCATCCGTCTTATCCACATAGTCATTCAGCCAACTAAATACGTTAGTCTTGTTTTCACCGGTCAAAGAAGGGTCATTATCCGGCTTCTCAAAAGGAGCATAATCCAAAGCCGTACGGGAGATAGCACCCGTTGCACCACCGAGGGTATTACCACCGGCCATCATATCGTTTCGTCTCAAAGAACCGCTCAGAGTCAAATCCAATTTAACGGTTTTGGAGAGTTGCGAACTCAGGTTGGCACGAAGATCACCCTGCTGCAAGCCGGTTTGTTTTACCGTACCGTTTATATCCTTGAAATTGGCAGATATATAATAGGTGGTCTTGTTACCGCCACCATTTACTGATACGGAATAGTTCTGTGAAAAAGCAGAATGATAGATTTCCTTCTGCCAATTACGATAATATACCAAATTATAAGTATCCGGATCATTGGGATTATAGTTCTTCAATGCATCATTATACACATATCTCATCTCATCACCCACTTTATAAAACGGATAATATCCATCGGTGATTCTTGAATTTTGATATTCCGCATATTCGTCAAGGTCAACCAAATCCAGCAAACGGCTAGCATTTGCAATCGTAAAGGTGGCATTCACGTTCACTTTTGCTTTTCCTTCTTTACCTTTCTTCGTAGTAATCAAGATTACACCATTAGCACCGCGAGAACCATAAATTGCCGTAGAAGATGCATCTTTTAGAACAGTGATATCTTCTATGTCGGACGGATTCAGAGAAGAAAGAGGATCTTGGGCTATCTGAAAGTCACCACTGATAGCCGATGATCCAAATTCACCGGTAGATGCCTGCGGCACATTATCAATGACGTACAACGGCTGGTTATCACCACGCAATGAACTGGCACCACGAATGGTTATTGAAGAAGCTGCACCGACACTGGAAGAAGCTGAACTAACCACCAGACCGGCAATTTTGCCCTGAAGCAAACCATCGATAGATGTTACTTTGGCTGCATCGTTGGCATCAGGTTTCATGGTAGTCAAGGCTCCCGTCAAGTCGCCTTTACGAGCCGAACCGTAACCTACTACCACCACTTCGTCCAACAACTGCGTGTCGTCCTTCATGGTCACATTGATCACCGTCTTGTTACCTACCGCAATCTCTTGCGTCTCATAACCGATGAAAGAAAAAACTAATACTGATTTAGAGTTGGGGACATCAATCTTATAATTACCGTCAATATCAGTAATCGTCCCAAGCGATCCTCCTTTTACTTGTACATTGACACCCGGTACACCTTCATTAGTGCTGTCAATCACTTTACCTGTTACTTTGACGGATTGCTGTGCAAAAGCGGCAGCATTAGTTGTCAAGCAGAGCAGACATGTTAGAAAAACATTAAATAACTTCTGTCTCATAGAATTAAATTTAAATTAGTAAAGACTATTGTTAACATTGATTTCGATGCAAATGTAAAGCGAAACAGAAGGAGCACCGGTACAATAATCACTATTACTAAATCCAAAATTGACTACCTACAGCCTCCCTGCAGGGATATAGCCAAATTTGGAGCTAAAAATAGACAAAATTGGAGTTTCTTCCCATCAGATTCCCGCCTTTTGTTTTGTATGGTTCGATGCAAAAGCCTATTTTTGTTCCAATCTTTGCACAACACCATGAGAAAAACCATGTTAACCACACTAGTATTGTTCCTATTATCGCTCTTTCCGGATAAAGCAGTCGGCAATAAACAATACGCTTTCCAGCAGATAAGTACGCAAAACGGTCTGTCCTCTTCGGTCCGCTGCCTGGTTGTGAGCCAGGAGAAAGGATACGTATGGATGGGAACGAGGTTGGGTATCGGACGTTTCGACGGCTACGAACTAAGGAAATATCTATTGGGAAACATCACCCATATTATTGAAGATAAAGAACATACCATCTGGGCCATTACTCCCAAAGGCTTATTCTACTACGATTATCAGGAAGACAAATTCCTCCAGGCACGCGACGAAGACAACAACCCGGTGACCGTGACTTCCATCTGCCCGTGGACCGACGGCGTGTTGTTCGGCGGTAACGGAAGACTCTATAAATATGACTATGCCAACCGGAAAATCAAATTCTTATATCCCCTGACACCTAATAATAAATACAATATTACCAACTTACAAAAGTGGGACGACCACACCCTATTGTGCAGTAACCGCTGGAACCATGCACTGCTCATTGACGTTTCCACCGGACAGACACGTCCTGTTCCTTTTGAGAGCAACGAACTGATTTCCACCCTCATCGACAAGAACGGGAACATATGGATAGCCCCTTATTATCAGGGGGTGAAGTGTTACGACCGGAATGGCAAACTCCTGCACTCCTACCACAGCGGAAACTCCCCTCTGCAAACCAATGTCGTGCTCTCACTGGCCGAAAATGACGGACACATCTGGATTGGAACGGACGGTGCGGGCATTTATATATTAAATCCGGAAAACGACGAGATGTCCGTCCTGTCACATACTCCGGGCGATCCTTATTCTCTGCCGGTCAATTCCATCCTTTACCTGTATTCCGACACCAACAACAGTATGTGGGCAGGCAGTGTACGCGGAGGACTAATCAGCATTAAGGAAGTAGGGATGAAGATTTACTCGGATGCCCTGCCCGGAACGGAATACGGATTAAGTGAGAAATCAATCTTATGCATCTATCAGGACGAAGATGACGAAATCTGGATTGGGACAGACGGCGGTGGAATCAACCGTTTTCATCCCGGCAGCAAGAAGTTCCACCACATCATGTCTACATGGGGAGACAAGGTCTCTTCTATCACAGGAGTGGACAAACAACGGTTATTAGTATCCCTGTTTAGCAAAGGATTGTTCTTCTTCGACAGGAAAACCGGAAATTACCAGCCGCTCATTATCGTAAACGACAGCATCAACGAACTGATGTGCAAGCGTGGAAAAACCGTAAATGTATTCCAAAACACACCCGAAACCATATTATTACTTGCCGAATCGCCTTACAGTTATCACATAGGCAAGAAAGAATTCACCCCTATTTCACTGGATAAATACACCAACGAGATTGTTGGTACCATGTTGCCGATAGAGAGCGAAGGCCCTGTCTCCTACCTGCACGATTTTAAACGCATCTACCGCATAGATTCCCGGAAAAATGTATTGGAAACCCTCTTCAGTTGTCAGGGAGACACCATATTCAATTCCATAGCCATCGATGAAAGCGGTGTTTTCTGGATAGGAAGCAATTACGGCCTCAGCCGTTACTCCATCGAAAAGCAAGAACACACCAACATTCCCAACAGCCTGATTAATGAAATCAATTCACTGATTTGTGATAAACGGGGGCGCGTATGGCTGGGGGCTGACGGAAAACTGTTTGCCCACCTCATTCACGAAGGAGAGTTCATCCTCTACGGAGAATCTGACGGAGTGATTCTGAATGAGTATCTGGAAAAGCCACGGTTGTTATCTGCCCAAGGCGATATCTACATGGGTGGTGTCAACGGCCTGCTCTGTGTCAACAAGCAACTTCCCGACGAGTCAACAACTCCGCCCATACTGGAACTGGCTGACGTATCGGTGGGCGGAGAACGTATGAACGCCCTGATTAACACCGGACAAAGCCTGAAAGTACCGGAACAAAGCAAACCCATATCCATCAAGATTATCGCCCACGACAAAGATATCTTCCGCAAACCCATGTATCGCTACACCCTGCGGGGAATGGAGGGGCAAGTCATCTACTCTTATCAACCGGAACTGACACTCAGCGGGTTGCCTGCAAGAACTTATCAAGTGATGGCTGCATGCAGCACCCGCAGTGGAGGATGGACGGAAGATTACCAAATACTAGAATTAATAGTGCTTCCGCCCTGGTATAAATCCGGCTGGTTCACAATAAGTTGCATCATAGTGGCATTCTCCGGCATTGTACTCGTATTCTTCTCCCTGCTGCGCCGCAAAGAAAACAAGCTGAAATGGGCCATGAAAGAGCACGAGCAACAGGTGTATGAAGAAAAAGTACGCTTCCTTATCAACATCAACCATGAATTGCGCACTCCACTCACCTTGATACATGCCCCACTAAAGCAACTCTTGGCAACCTTATCGCCGGAAGATGAGAAATATCCCATCATACAAAGTATCAGCAAGCAGTCCGGACGCATGAAAGAGCTTCTGAACATGGTGCTGAATGTACGGAAAATGGAAGTGGGACAAAGCACCTTGCATGTGGAGAACGTAGAGTTGAACCCGTGGGTGGAACAACTTATTGATGATTTCCGGCCGGAGGCAACAATGAAAGGGATTTCCATCGTTTACAATCCGGACAAGGAAGTGGACACCCTCTGTTTTGACAAGGAGAAATGCACCACCATCCTGACGAACCTGCTTATCAATGCACTGAAATACAGTTCTGAAAACGGACAAATCAGTGTATCCGTAAGTTTGTCCGAAGACCAGAGCAACGTGCGCATTTCTGTAGCCGACGAAGGTCCCGGTTTAAAGGACATAGATATAAACAATCTCTTTATCCGATTCTATCAAGGCAACAACAGCCGCCCGGGCACAGGTATCGGTCTTTCTTATTCCAAGATTCTGGCCGAACAGCATGGCGGAAGCATCGGTGCTTATGACCACGAAACCGCCCCCGGAGCAACCTTCTGGTTTGAGTTGCCCCGCAACGTGCAGCCCGGAAAAGTAACCCTGCAACCCCAGCCTTATCTGAATGAGTTGTTAGCTCCTACCCAGGAAGTGGAAAGCATTCCGGAAGAAACAGCCGTAAAAGAGGAAACCACGAACAACACGCTGCTCATAGTAGATGACAACAAGGATTTGACTGACTATTTGTCCGAAGCACTGAAAGGCAAATTCAAGAAGATATGGGTGGCTTATGACGGTGAAGAAGCGCTGCGCATTTGTCGGGAATCATATCCGGATATAGTTGTCAGTGACATACAAATGCCCCGCATGAATGGGTATGAGTTGTGCAAGCACATCAAGGAAGACCTGGAAATCAGCCATATCCCTATTATTCTGCTGACCGCCCGCAATGATGAGGAAAGCCAGATTTTCGGTTACAAGAACGGAGCCGATGCTTATCTGACGAAGCCTTTTGAGGTCAGCATACTTCATACCATCATCCAGAGCCAACTGAAGAACCGTGAGCGGATGCGGACGCGCTATGCAGAAGCGGGACCATTGCCTCAGCCACAGGAAAGTACGTTCAGCCCGGCGGACGAGAAGTTCCTGAAACGGTTGAATAAGTCAATCACCGAGAATCTGGACAATCCACAGATGGGGGTGCCTTTCCTGTGTACGGAACTGGGAATCAGCCGCGCTTCTCTCTATAATAAACTAAAGGTGGTGACAGGTATGGGAGCCAATGATTACATAACCAAGCTCCGGGTGGAACGGGCGGTCTGGTTACTTACCCATAGCACCCTCAACATTAATGAGATAGCGGATCAGACGGGGTTCTCCACATCACGCTATTTCAGTACGGTATTCAAACAGTATATGGGGTGTTCGCCGACGCAATACAAGGAGGAACATGCATAAAAAGGCTGTTATGTAGTGTAAACACGGCTGCTTCATTGCTGTCTTACCCTGTATTTGGTTGACTACTATTAGTATCAACTAAATACAGGGTAAGACAAAGAGATGAGTAGTACTTTTTTCATCATCCGTTCACATAAGTATAAACAGTTTGCTCTAATTTCTTGTCAGGCGAATAAATCAATCCGTCCACTGCCTTTTCTCCATCAAGAGTAACAAACACTACAGTAAACATCCATTTTACTAATCGCACCTCTGGCAAAGTAAATTTGCCCACAGGAAGTTTCAGTAATACCTTATTCCAGCCTTTATGCAGTTGAACCGATAAGGGGGGACGGGACACGCAGTTTTCATTCCCGAGAGGAGTTTCGGGATTTTTTATACGATGAGTGGCCGTCCATACCGGCGGTAACACTTCTTCTTCATTCAGCCAGATGCGACTCTCTTTATAATCCCATTTGCCGGGTAAAGGCGGGAGATCAGCCTCCGAACGGCCATAATTTTGAAACTCAGCCCATAATCCAACAGTCTGTTCTTGGGGAGAATAGACATAAGTATAGGCATAAGCCGTATGATTTTCCTTCGGATCTTTATAAAAAGTTGGGACAAACGTTCCCCACACATGGCGTAAATAAATTCCGGCACCTACAGCAAGATGGGTATCATACTTCTTTCCATTATATTGATAACTATCCTGCAATTTTCGTTCAGGAGGAAATACCCTTGTCAAATCTCCCTCATTGGGAAATGCATCAGTAATCTTCCACCAAACATTGGTTTGTTTGACATAAGCAAACGGATATCCCCGGAAAAGATGTTCTTTATACCATAACATCCGCTCTTCAAAATCAACGAAAGAATGATATGTTGCATTATTCTTATCCGGCGGAAGAATGGTACCATTCTTGTCGAAATATTCAGTTCCTCCACCTAGCCAGGCGCGTTCTGCAATGGCCAGCATATTGGGGTAAAAACCATTCTCACGGATAATGTTTTCCTCTTTGTTGATGCAGCGGTCGTTCCATACTGCAAGGATAGCTCCGGCAATGTCATCGTTGCCCTGTTCTACATCGCAGATATGGCTGTTATATAGCCCTATGATATCTCCGAAGGTATCAAAATGATTCAGATAGTGCAGACGCGAATCAATAGCAGGAATACCTTTCTGCGCTTTTCCGCGCGAACTCCACAGATGTGTCATATCAATTTCACCCGTTTGATAATGCCAACCAGGATTCCAAGAAATAGCTTTCTTCCCCAAAGCACGGATAAATGCCACCATTTCGGGCACAAACTGCGGATTGGTAATCTTCACTTCGTCCGTACCGATATGCAGATAAGGTACATCAAAAGTTTCACAAACTTCCTCAACCAAGAGTTTTAATATTTTCATCCCTTCCGGACTCTGCATATCATGGCGAAATGTACGTATAAAAGCTGCACTATGCCCTGGCATATCTATCTCCGGAATCAGTAACATTCCATGAGCCTTGCAGAAAGCTACCAGTTCTTTCGCTTCAGCTTGCGTATAATATTTTCCCGGCATGCGGGTAGTATTAGCACTATCGTTCAGTATCGGAAATATTTTACTTTCCAACCGCCAGGACTGATTCTCCGTCAAATGCCAATGGAACACATTTATCTTGAATCTGGAAAGCATCGTGATTTCACGTTTCAATTCGCACATAGAAATATACGTACGTCCCACATCGTGCATAAAACCCCGGATGCGAAAAGCCGGCCAATCGGTTATCGTACATCCCTGAAAAGCGGTCTTTTTACCTGACGCGTCGGCTAATTGCCTTAAAGTTTGCATAGCCCAGTAGACTCCCCTTTCGCTCATTGCTTCTACAGAAATCTTCTTAGCCATTACTTTAAGTTTATATGCTTCATCTCTATTTAAAGGCGCTTCATCCAGCGACTCCACTAATTTCACTTCAATCACTGCCGCAGATCTTCCATCTATCCGACCGCCCAGTTCAGAGATAAAATATTCCCATTCATCCTGCAAAACAGGAGTATCAAGTCGTGTCTTATCCAGTACAAAATGGACACGTTCTTCTGTAAACTTCTGCGGTCGAGGCAGCAAATAATATTCGCCCGCCTGCATATGACACGAAAACAGAAGACAGCATAAATAAAAAAATAAGAAATATAAGCCTTTCATAATATAGTGATTAAGATTACATTATAAATATACATTTCCTTATGGCTAATAAACCATTCCAACTTCACCACATGACAGCAAGTCCCCCTTTGATGAATATCCAACTTCTGCAATGAACAGCTTTATTCATTTTATTTCCCCATCAGACAGAGGCAATTTAGAAATGACATTTATACAAATAATAAGGCTATTATTATTTTTCCATGCTCAATACCCTAAGTGCATGACTGTGTTATCCCTTATTCATTTTCCGAAACAAACTCCGGCAATGTCACCGGGAACAAATCGTTTTCTCTGTGCTCCCGACGGATAACTTCGAGCATCTGTTTCACGATTTCCGGATGTTGCGCCGCTATATCGTTATCTTCGTGGATATCCTTTGCAAGGTCGTACAGATGGGGCTTTCCTTTCTTAACTATCAGTTTCCAATCGCCCATACGAACGCCGAACTGGTCGGTTTCGTGGAATTCCCAATAGAGGAAATCATGTTTCTGCTGTTCACCAGCGTTGCCTAACAAGGTAGGGGCAAAAGAGATGCCATCGAAACAGTCACCTTCTAACTTCTTGTTGATGTACTTTTTCGGGAATCCTTTGTCGCCCGCCAGTTCGCAGAAAGTAGGCATGATGTCGTAAAATGCCAACTGGTGGTCGTTTACCGAACCGGCGGAGATGCGTTCCGGCCAGCGCACAATGAAAGGAATCCGGATGCCGCCTTCATGGCACTGCCGTTTCAAACCACGCAGTTTCCCATCCCGTCCGAAGAACTCCGGGTCCGCTCCTCCTTCTTCGTGAGGGCCGTTGTCGCTACTGAAGATGACGATGGTGTTCTCGTCCAGCCCCTTTTCTTTCAACTTCTTCAAGACTTCGCCCACGTAATAGTCCAGACGGGTAATCATACCGGCAAACTGGGCATGGGTATGCTCCGAAACATTATAACGTCCTATCTCATACCCTCCCCAGGTTTTATCTCTAAAGAACTTCTTCTTGTAGCTTTTCAGGATAGAATCATTCGGCTGCGCAAGTTCCGCATGCGGCAAGGTGTAGGTGAAAAAGCCATAGAAAGGCTGCTCTCCGTCCTGTTTGTCCAGCCATTCCAGCGCCTTACCGTGAATCAGGTCTGCCGAATATTGAGTGCGTTTCTTGTAATCATCGCCAAACATCGGGTAGTTGATATTATCTTCCAGCAGAATACGTATAACGCCTGTATCGCCTGCCTGTGTGCTGTACCTGTTCAGAAAGTTAGGGTAGTATAAATGAGCCTGGAACTGGCATATATAACCATAGAATTCATCGATACCCCGCTTATCCGGTGTGGAACAAGAGCCTTCATAACCACCTGCCCACTTGCCGAAGACTCCCGTTGTATAACCGTTCTTTTTCATAATCTCAGGAAGAATGATATGATTTTCATCGTATGGTTCCTGACCGACAACGGTAAATTCGTCATTAATCCCGTATTTCACGGTTGGAACTCCCTGCCAATACTCTTTATTTCCGCGCACATGGGTGTGTCCTGTATGTTGCCCCGTCATCAGCGAAGCACGGGAAGGGGCGCTCACCGGACTACCGGCATAGGCTTGAGTAAACAGCATGCCTTCGGCTGCCATACGGTCTATGTTAGGCGTTTCAATGTATTTCTGTCCGTAACATCCTAAATCCCCGTATCCCATGTCGTCGCAGAGGATAAAGATAATGTTAGGTTTGGAATTCTTGTTTGCCGCATTGGCACACAAAGCAACAGTAGCCAGCAGGCCTGTTCCTAAAGCTATAACTGTTTGTTTCATACTAAATTGTATATTCAAATTAAATATCTATGTATTCCGGGCGAATGATTATTCGCCCCTACAAGCGTTGTCTCAATACGTGTAGGGGCGAAAAATCTTTCGCCCGCCAACACAGCGTAGCCACTTGTAGCCCGTAGCTTGTAGCTCGTCACTTACTCATTTGTTCTTCTCCCCGAAGTCTTCCTGTTGCTGCTCCACTTCCTTCAGCCTCTGAGCATTTTGCTCTTTCAGAAGCTGTTCCTGTTCCAACTCCGCAGCCGATTTTGCAGACGTTCCGGCAGCTTGCAAAGAAGATGAACCGGCGATCAGCGCAGCATCTTTCTCCGAATAAACCAACGGATGGGCGGCAGAATAGCTTTCTAATTCTAATACAGCACTTACAGGCATCTGCGAACCTTCGAACAACACACTTGCCGTTATTTTTATCTTACCCGGCCTCAAAGTGGACTGTATCAGCACCGGAGCCGTCCCCCACTTCACCGGAGCGGGATTTGCCAATATTCCGGCATCACCCAGAATACGTCCTTCGCCTTCTACATGAAACTTCACATAGTAGTTGTTCAAACGTTTGATATTCCCGTTCTTATCGGCTATGGCAGCTACTACAGTGACAAAATCGGAACCATCGGCTTTCAGGTTCACATTCTCATCATCCACCCAAAGCAGCACTTTTTCCGGACGACGGGCGGGATGCACTTCGTGCGTAGCAACCACTTTACCGTCTATCAAGCCTTCTGCCCGCAGGAATACTTCATCCTGCTTTTTCTTACGTGACATTGCTTTATCAGTCATGAAATCGTAGACATCGGGGAAAGTGATAACCGGCGAAGGCATGCCTTCTTTAACTACCGGTTTATTATAAGTATAAGTCTTTCCATCTTTCAGGAAGGTGAGGCGCACTTCATCGCAATTGGAATAAACAGTCACATCCTTACCGGAGAACGGTGTCATCTCATGAGCAATATAAACCATCGGGCCGGTTTCAAAAAGACGTTCCTGCTTCTGGGGTGAGCGTTGTGCCTTGAACATATAATAAGAATACTTGGGCTGGCGGAACACATCCATCAGTCCGCCATAGAACGGATCGGGATGATAACCGCGCTGATGGTCGAACGAGTGCCACAGACAGCCGCCCACATGTTGGCGGGGAGTGCGGTAAAGGGCATCGTAACAGGTATATGTATAAGTGGGGTTGGCATAATGTTGCGCTTGGATAAGCATAGGCTGTTCTCCCCAGTTGCGGGCTACGCGGCTGGGAGAGTTATGCGAACTCCAATCATCCACATTATCACCCCATTCACGGGTAAAGTAGGTTATCTTTGGGTCAGCATCCTTATCGCCCCACGACTTGCCATCGTAAGAGGGATGTGTAAAGAGCTGTCTCTTATACACATCTCCGAGCCCACGAGACATGCGCAGATCTC
>ENA-OZHC01000602-OZHC01000602.1-human-gut-metagenome-genome-assembly--contig:-NODE-602-length-15280-cov-8.191527_pt1 | contig 15280 bp, 10 predicted proteins | sample MGYA00244043_ERZ653680 | MGnify/ENA primary metagenome ERZ653680 (study PRJEB26926, sample SAMN06165323) | human gut metagenome | biome: ENVO:00009003; feature: ENVO:2100002; material: ENVO:00002003...
AGATTGATTGCTGTATGTATTGGTATGGCAATGCCTGCTCAGGCTCAAATACATTTTGGTGTAAAGGGAGGTTTGAACTTGTCAAAAGCGAGCTTCTCTAATGTGAAAGAAAACTTTAAGAAGGATAATTTTACCGGCTTCTTTATTGGCCCAATGGCTGAGTTTAATATTCCAATCGTAGGGTTGGGGGTAGATGCTGCGTTGCTTTTTGCCCAAAGAGGTATCAAGGTTTCTGATGCCGACGCGGATGTTACTGTGAAGCAGAACGGTATTGATATCCCGGTTAACTTGAAGTATAACATCGGCTTGGGTAGCCTGGCCGGTATTTATCTGGCTGCCGGTCCTGATTTTTATTTCGACTTTGAAAAGAAAACCGGAATCGACAAGAAGAAGGCGGAAGTAGGTATCAATGTAGGTGCCGGTCTGAAGTTGCTGAACCATTTGCAGGTGGGAGCTAATTATAATATCCCATTGGGCGACACTGCTGATATTGACGGCGGCGGTTCCTATAAAACCAAGACTTGGCAGGTATCTGTTGCTTATATTTTTTAGCGGATAATTTACTTTAACATAGTAGAACAAGAGGCTTTCGACTGTCGGAAGCCTCTTTTTTTATATCTTTGTGCCTGCAATGAAAAAGTATGTAGATGTCATATTACCGCTTCCGCTTCCAAAGAGCTTTACTTACTCTTTGCCGGACGAGTGTGCGGAAGAAGTGAAGATCGGTTGTCGCGTGGTAGTTCCTTTCGGACGGAAGAAGTTCTATACGGCTATCGTTCTTAATGTTCATTATTGTGCTCCGACGGAGTATGAGGTGAAGGACATATCTGCATTGCTGGATGCTTCTCCTATATTATTGCCTGTTCAATTCAAATTTTGGGAGTGGATAGCCGATTATTATCTCTGTACGCAAGGGGATGTTTATAAGGCGGCGCTGCCTTCGGGATTGAAACTCGAAAGCGAAACGATTGTAGAGTATAATCCCGATTTTGAAGCGGATGCACCATTGCCGGAACGTGAACAGCGCATTCTGGATTTGCTTGCCGTGGATGCACAGCAGTGTGTCACTAAGCTGGAGAAGGAGAGCGGGATAAAAAATATTCTGACTGTCATCAAGTCGCTGCTCGATAAAGAAGCGATTTTTGTAAAGGAGGAGTTGAGGCGTACTTATAAACCCAAGACGGAGGCGCGGGTGCGGCTTGCGGGTTCGGCGGATGAAAAACGGCTGCATATACTGTTTGATATCCTGTCGCGTGCCCCGAAGCAGTTGGCATTGTTGATGAAATATGTGGAATGTTCGGGGATTCTGGGAAATGAAGTCCCGAAAGAAGTCTCCAAGAAAGAACTGTTGCAACGCGCCAATGTGTCGCCTTCCATTCTGAACGGTCTGGTAGAGAAAAAGATATTTGAGATTTATCATCATGAGATCGGCCGGTTGAACCAGCAGGTGAAGGAGGTCGTCGAACTGAATACGTTGAATGAGTTTCAGCAACGGGCACACGATGAAATCGTACAGTCCTTCCGGGAAAAGAATGTCTGCCTGCTTCATGGGGTGACGTCCAGTGGTAAGACGGAAGTATATATTCATCTGATAGAAGAAACTATTCGTCAGGGAAAGCAAGTATTGTATTTGTTGCCAGAGATTGCCCTGACTACCCAGATTACAGAACGTCTGCAACGGGTTTTCGGCTCTCGGCTGGGCATTTATCACTCTAAGTTTCCCGACGCCGAACGGGTGGAGATATGGCGGAAACAGTTGGGAGAAAATGGCTATGATATTATTTTGGGAGTCCGTTCTTCCGTTTTCCTCCCTTTCCGGAACCTGGGACTGGTGATTGTGGACGAGGAACACGAGAATACTTATAAGCAGCAAGACCCTGCTCCCCGTTATCATGCACGTAGCGCAGCTATTGTACTGGCTGCCATGTATGGAGCTAAAACACTGTTGGGAACGGCTACTCCTTCTATCGAGACGTGGCAGAACGCGACGGACGGAAAATACGGCTTTGTCCAACTGAAAGAACGCTATAAAGAGATTCAGTTGCCGGAGATTATCCCGGTAGATATCAAGGAACTGCACCGTAAGAAACGAATGGTCGGACAGTTCTCGCCTTTGCTGGTACAATATATGAAAGAAGCCCTGGAACAGAAGGAACAGGTGATTCTTTTCCAGAACCGTCGCGGCTTCGCTCCCATGATAGAATGCCGTACTTGCGGCTGGGTGCCGAAGTGCAAAAACTGTGATGTGAGCCTGACTTACCACAAAGGAATCAATCAACTGACCTGCCACTATTGCGGCTATACCTATCAACTTCCGAAGGCCTGTCCCGCTTGCGAAGGTACGGAACTGGTGAACCGCGGCTTTGGTACGGAAAAGATTGAGGACGACATCAAAATCCTTTTCCCCGAAGCAGCTGTGGCGCGTATGGATTTGGATACCACCCGCACCCGCTCTGCTTACGAAAAGATTATTGCAGACTTTGAACAGGGAAAGACCGATATTCTGATCGGTACGCAAATGGTGTCGAAGGGTTTGGACTTCGACCATGTAAGTATCGTCGGAATACTGAATGCCGATACGATGTTGAATTATCCCGATTTCCGTTCTTACGAACGTGCCTTCCAGCTAATGGCACAAGTAGCGGGACGCGCCGGGCGTAAGAATAAACGCGGACGTGTGATACTCCAGACCAAGAGTATCGACCACCCTATTATTCATCAGGTGATTGCCAATGACTATGAAGATATGGTAGGCGGGCAACTGGCGGAACGTCAGATGTTCCACTATCCTCCTTATTATCGCCTGGTATATGTTTATCTGAAAAATCATAATGAGTCGTTGCTGGATCAAATGGCGGCGGTAATGGCCGGCAAGTTGAGGGCAGTATTCGGCAACCGGGTGCTGGGACCGGATAAACCTCCTGTTGCCCGTATCCAGACACTGTTCATCAAAAAGATCGTTGTGAAGATAGAACAGAATGCCCCAATGGGGCGTGCCCGGGAACTGCTTTTGCGCATTCAACGGGAGATGATAGAGGATGAGCGTTATAAGTCCCTGATAGTCTACTATGATGTAGACCCTATGTGATAAAAGAAATTATTCCCCCTTATTAATAAACCTTGTATTAATTTAATTAACTAACCATGAAACGATTTACAATTTTTTCTCTGACTTGTTTCCTTAGCATGGGTTCTGTGTTTGCCCAGCAAGGAGTAACCCAGTGCGGCGTTCCGACAGGACAACCGAAGTTCCCTTTACAGGCTTATCAGGAATTGCCCGACCCTGCGGCACCTTCCGAAAAAGAATGGGCGGCAGTCACGGCACCGCAAGTGTCGTGGGGAACGATTGATGTCCGCTACGCGAAACATCAGCTTCCGGCTTTGAAGAAAACCACGAACACCTCTCTGAAAGGCTGGCGCGGCGAACGTGTGAATGCCCAAGCGGTCGTGTGGACAGGCACGGAGCTGAAGGACTTGAATTTCAGCTTTACCGATTTTAAGGATAAGAAGGGGAACTCTCTTTCGGGAGATGCGTTGACAGCCGGCTTTGTCCGCTACGTCATGACGGACGAACTGAACAAAGACGGAAGAGGTGCGTGCGGCTATCGGAAGTCGGTGGACTTTGACTCTCTATTGGTAGCCGATCCGATTGACTCGGAACTGAAAACGATGGCTTTGCCTGCTCGTACTGTTCAGCCTATCTGGGTACAATGCTGGATTCCCCAGTCTGCGGTTCCCGGAACTTATAAAGGACAGTTATTGGTTAATGACGGCTCGAATCTGTTACAGCGCCTCAATCTTGAGATTACGGTTTCTTCCCGCGTACTTCCCCAACCCTCGGAATGGGCTTTTCATCTGGATTTGTGGCAAAGCCCGTATGCCGTAGCCCGTTATTATCAGGTGCCTTTATGGAGCCAGGAGCATCTGGACGCTATGCGTCCTCTGATGAAAATGCTGGCAAATGCCGGGCAGAAGATTATTACGGCTACTTTGACTCATAAACCCTGGAACGGGCAGACGGAAGATTATTTCGACACAATGGTAACTTGGATAAAACGTGCAGACGGTACGTGGACGTTTGACTATACCATTTTTGACCGTTGGGTGGAATTTATGATGAGTGTCGGCATTGACAAGCAGATAAACTGTTATTCAATGGTTCCCTGGAAACTGTCTTTCCAGTATTACGACCAGGCTACGAACTCGTTGAAATTTGTGAAGACCGCACCGGGCGAACAGGCTTATGAAGAAATGTGGGTGGCAATGCTTACTTCTTTTGCAAAACACCTCAAAGAAAAAGGCTGGTTTGATATTTGTACGATTGCTATGGATGAGCGCCCAATGGATGTAATGCAGAAGACTCTGAAAGTGATTCGTAAGGCTGATCCGGATTTTAAAGTTTCACTGGCAGGAAATTATCATGCGGAAATTGAGCCGGATTTGTATGATTATTGCATTGTGATCGGTCAGAACTATCCCGAAGATGTACGTCTCCGCCGTAAAGCCGAGAATAAGCGCACTACCTATTATACTTGCTGCACGGAAGCACACCCCAATACGTTTACTTTCTCCGACCCGGCCGAAGCTGCCTGGATGAGTTTCTATTCTTCAAAGAAGCATCTGGACGGTTATCTGCGTTGGGCGTACAACAGTTGGCCGTTGGAGCCGTTGCTCGATTCCCGTTTCCGTACCTGGGCAGCCGGAGATACTTATCTGGTATACCCCGGAGCACGTAGCTGTATCCGTTTCGAACGTTTGATCGAAGGAGTACAAGCACATGAGAAAATAAATATTCTTCGTCAGGAATTTGAGAAGAACGGAAATAAAGCCGGACTGAAGAAGATTGAGAAAATGCTGGCTCCGTTCAACTTGGGGGATATGCCGGAGATCCCGGCAGCTGTCACCGTGAACCGGGCGAATCAGATTTTGAACTCATTCTAACCGGCGTAACACCGGAGCAAGGTTTCCTTGCGGCATATTGTCAAGTATTAAAAGTTTATTATGAAGAAAATATTATTTGTTTGCTTGGGAAATATCTGCCGTAGTTCTACGGCAGAGGGGGTAATGCTTCATTTAATAGAGGAGGCGGGACTGGAGAAAGAGTTTGTGATAGACTCCGCCGGAATCCTGTCTTATCATCAGGGAGAATTGCCGGACAGCCGGATGCGTGCTCACGCTGCCCGTCGGGGGTATCAACTGGTGCATCGTTCACGCCCGGTACGGACAGAGGACTTTTATAATTTTGATCTGATTATCGGTATGGATGACCGTAATATTGAGGACCTGAAAGATAAAGCTCCCTCTCCCGAAGAATGGAAGAAGATTCACCGCATGACGGAATATTGCAACCGTATCCCCGCAGATCATGTCCCCGACCCCTACTATGGTGGGGCCGAAGGTTTCGAGTATGTGCTGGATATTTTGGAAGATGCCTGTTCCGGCCTGCTTATTTCTTTAACTCAGGATAACTGATCCGGGTATGATAAGCAATCTTTAGTTTTTCTTTGAATACAGTTTTTATTGTGGCAATATCTTTGAAAGTAATAGGGCATTCCTTGAAGTAGCCCTCTGTAACCTGGGAGTCAATAATCTTGTCGACCAGGTTACTTATACTTTCTTCCGTATATTCCGGCAGACTGCGTGAAGCTGCTTCTACGGCATCCGCCATCATCAGGATGGCCTGTTCTTTAGTAAACGGGTTCGGACCGGGATAAGTGAATAATTCTTCGTTCGGCTCCTCGTCCGGATGTTCGTTTTTCCACGAGATATAGAAATATTTTGTTTTCCCCCGTCCATGATGCGTACTGATAAAGTCTTTGACGGCTTTAGGCAGATTGTGTTTGTCGGCTAGTTTTAATCCGTCCGTGACATGACTGATCACGACCTGTGCACTCTGTTCGTAGCTCAGGTTCTTGTGCGGATTGACCCCTCCCGACTGGTTCTCGGTGAAGAAAGCCGGATTCTCCATTTTTCCGATATCGTGGTACAAAGCTCCCGTACGTACGAGCTGGCTTTTCGCACCGACGCGGATAGCTGCTTCTGCCGCAAGATTGGCTACCTGCATGGAGTGCTGGAAAGTTCCCGGTACCGTCTCGGACATCTGGCGCAGTAAGTCATTATTGATATTCGATAGTTCCACCAAAGTGACATTGGAGGTAAATCCGAATGTTTTTTCCAACAGGAACAACAGCGGATAAGCGAATAATAGCAGAACTCCATTTATTATAAAATAGGTGTACATCCGCAAATTCAGTTTCGAGAAGTCATTGGAAAGCCCGTTCTCCGTCATTAACTCGAAGGCAAAGTAAATGGCGGCATAAGTCAATATGACTAATAGCGCCGTCCGGAAAAGCTGGGATCTTTGGGATAATTCCCTTAAACTGAATATCGCAACCAGTCCCGCCGCCAACTGGGTCAGGATAAATTCATGCGGGAAGCGTAGGGATATGGAGCATATTAATATCGTGATGACGTGTGTCAGGAAAGCGGTCCTTGAATCGAGGAACACACGAATAATGATCGGCAACATCGCATAGGGGATGATATACACATTGAATATATTGTGTGTGACCATGAAAGCCGTGACTATACTGTAAAATACAATCAAAGTGAACAGCAGCGACAAACTGCCCTTCCGTTGATAATAGTCTTTCCGGAATAAATCAAGATAAAGCATGAAACACAACATCAGCATACCCACAAACAGAATCTGCCCTCCGAGAATCAGGCGGCTTTGCCCCATTGACTCATTCCGCTTAATGGATTCTTTCCGCAGTGATTCCAGAATATTATAAGTTTCCGGGCTGATGATCTCTCCCCGGTCGATAATCTTTTGTCCGCTGACTACCAGCCCGTTCGCCCAGGAATAGTTGTTCAGCATTTCTTCTTTGGCAGTCTGGGTGCGTTGTTCGTCAAAAGTGAGGTTGGGAGTGATGTATTCGTTCAACGAACATTGTCTTAGAATATCCCGGTTGAAATGGGTAGAGTCAGCCGAAAGCAGGTATTCGTAAGCCTTCTTCACCGTGTAAATCTCCTCGGTGGGATGCGGGTTGGCTAGCTTGTCGTCTATAACCATGATAGACGAAGTGCTGTCTTTTTGCAGTTGCTGTATGTTTTCTGTCGATACAATCCCTGCCTGATAGATTTCTTTGAGCGTGCGTTCGATATACCGCAGGTAATCTATGGATGGAAGGATCCCTTTCAGGTTCGTATGATAGTTCTCCTTCAATTTGCTGATGGCGTCCTTTTCTATCTTCTTGTCGAGCTCGTAGTAAGGTTGGAAAAGAACTAACAGACTGTCTTGTTCGCGCTTCACCACCGCCTCGTCTTTATAGATAGGAAAATCGAAAGTAGCTATCAACTGCCCGTACTTCCAGGGTTTGTTTATATCAAACTGGTAGTTGAACTTCCCGTCGCGCGGTAAGAAATAAACAATCAGTGCCACAGTAGCCACAAATAGCAGTGATTTATATAGCAAATCTCTCCATGAGAAACTCTTTTTCTTCTTCAAATGTTCCATACGCATTGAAATTTTTGCGAAAAGTACAAAAAAAAACAATAGTGTGGAAAAAAAGGTTTAATTTTGCCACGATTTACCTATACTAACCCAAATTATGGCAGAAAGAAAAGTAAGAGTTCGTTTTGCTCCGAGTCCTACGGGAGCACTGCACATCGGTGGTGTGCGTACAGCTTTGTATAATTATCTATTTGCGCGTCAACACGACGGAGACCTGATATTTCGTATAGAAGATACTGACTCTCACCGGTTTGTTCCGGGAGCGGAAGAGTATATACTCGAATCTTTCAAGTGGTTGGGTATCCACTTTGACGAAGGTGTGAGCTTCGGTGGGGAACATGGCCCGTACCGTCAGTCGGAACGCCGCGAAATCTATAAGAAATATGTAGAGGTTTTGCTGGAGAATGGAAAAGCATACATCGCCTTTGATACCCCGGAGGAACTGGACGCCAAGCGTGCGGAAATTGCTAACTTCCAATATGACGCATCTACCCGAGGGATGATGCGTAATTCACTGACTATGCCGAAGGAAAAAGTGGATGCACTGATTGCGGAAGGCAAGCAATATGTAGTCCGTTTCAAGATTGAACCGAACGAAGATGTTCGTGTGAACGACTTGATCCGTGGTGAAGTGATTATCAACTCATCTATTCTGGATGATAAGGTTCTTTATAAATCGGCCGATGAACTGCCTACCTACCACCTTGCTAACATCGTGGACGATCATTTAATGGAGGTTTCCCATGTGATCCGTGGGGAAGAATGGTTGCCTTCCGCTCCGCTGCACGTACTGTTGTACCGTGCTTTCGGCTGGGAAGATACCATGCCGGAATTTGCTCACCTGCCTCTGCTCTTGAAGCCGGAAGGCAACGGCAAACTGAGCAAGCGTGACGGTGACCGTCTGGGATTCCCCGTATTCCCGTTGGAATGGCATGATCCGAAATCGGGAGAGGTTTCTTCCGGTTATCGTGAATCCGGTTATTTGCCTGAAGCTGTCATCAATTTCCTTGCTTTGCTTGGCTGGAATCCGGGTAACGATCAGGAAGTGATGTCAATGGACGAACTTATAAAGTTATTCGACTTGCACCGTTGCAGTAAGTCGGGTGCTAAATTTGATTATAAGAAAGGTATTTGGTTCAACCACCAGTATATCCAGCAGAAACCGAATGAAGAGATTGCCGAACTGTTTGTGCCTGTATTGAAAGAACACGGTGTGGAGGCTCCTTTCGAGAAGGTTGTTACTGTGGTCGGGATGATGAAAGACCGCGTAAGTTTCGTAAAGGAACTGTGGGAGACATGCAGCTTCTTCTTTGTGGCTCCTACCGAATATGATGAAAAGACAGTAAAGAAACGTTGGAAAGAAGATTCGGCTAAGTGTATGACCGAATTGGCGGAAGTAATTGCCGGCATTGAAGATTTTAGTATTGAAGGGCAGGAAAAGGTCGTAATGGACTGGATTGCGGAAAAAGGTTATCATACAGGTAATATCATGAATGCTTTCCGTCTGACTCTGGTAGGCGAAGGCAAAGGCCCGCACATGTTCGACATTTCCTGGGTATTGGGTAAGGAAGAGACTGTGGCTCGTATGAAACGGGCGGTAGAGGTTTTGAAGTAATCGACATACATAGTACTATGCTTTACAACCTGGCAATAGTCATTTATGACTTTTTCGTCCATTTGGCTGCTCCGTTTAGCCGCAAGCCCCGGAAGATGATGAAAGGGCATTGGGTGGTATATGAACTTCTACGCCAACAGGTGGAGAAAGGGGAGCGGTATATCTGGTTCCATGCCGCTTCGCTTGGTGAGTTCGAGCAGGGACGTCCCTTGATAGAAATGATTCGGGAAAAATATCCGAATTATAAGATATTGCTTACTTTTTTCTCTCCGTCCGGTTATGAAGTGCGCAAGCACTACCGGGGAGCGGATATTGTCTGCTATCTGCCGTTTGACAAACCGCGAAATGTGAAGAAGTTCCTGGATATCGCAAACCCTTGCATGGCATTCTTTATCAAGTACGAGTTTTGGAAAAATTATCTGGACGAACTGCATAAACGCCGTATCCCGGTGTATAGTGTGTCTTCTATTTTCCGCCGCGATCAGATCTTCTTTAAATGGTATGGAGGGACATATCGGAATGTGTTGAAGGATTTCGACCACCTGTTTGTGCAGAATGAGACTTCCAAACGCTATTTGTCAAAGATAGGTATTAACCGTGTGACGGTAGTGGGTGATACCCGTTTTGACCGGGTATTGCAGATTCGCGAGGAAGCCAAAGATCTTCCGTTAGTGAAACTGTTCAAAGGAGACAATACCTTTACTTTTGTGGCGGGAAGCTCTTGGGGACCGGATGAAGATTTATTCCTTGAGTATTTCAACAATCACCCGGAAATGAAGCTGATTATAGCTCCCCATGTAATTGATGAAAATCACCTGGTAGAGATTATCAGCAAACTGAAACGTCCTTACGTGCGTTATACCCGTGCCGACGAAAAGAATGTATTGAAAGCTGACTGTCTCATTATTGATTGTTTCGGATTGCTTTCTTCTATTTATCGTTATGGAGAAATAGCTTATATCGGGGGTGGTTTCGGGGTTGGTATTCACAACACTTTGGAGGCAGCCGTGTATGGTATTCCTGTGATTTTCGGACCTAAATACCAGAAATTTATGGAAGCTGTTCAATTGCTGGAAGCAAAAGGAGCCTATTCTATCAAAGATTATGATGAACTGAAAACTTTGCTGGATCGTTTCCGGACTGATGAGGTATTCTTGCGTGAAACCGGTACAAATGCGGGGTATTATGTGACAAGCAACGCCGGAGCTACGGAGAAGATTATGCACATGATTAATTTCTAATTATAAAAGTCCCCTAATTTTAGTTCTCTGTAATGGGTCAATCTAAAATAAGGGGACTTCTCTCTTCTTAAAGGGGATTTCATATTCCGAAATCCTGCCCTGAAAAACAATTCTCTTTTATTAGTATTTGTACGGACTTATATCTTATTGATTTCTTGTTCCAGTAAATCTTTTAATTCTTTGGCGGTAATGTGAGTAAATCGTTTCACTATATTCCCTTGCTTATCTATTAGCAGATACATCGGTAACCCTGTCATTTGAAAATGTGTCCAAAGATATTCCCATTGCTCTTTGTCCAGCCAGTAATGTTCGCCTGCGATATCTTCTATGAGTATTTCCCATGTCTTCTTTATCGAACTGGGGCCGGTGAGGTAAATGAAAGCTACTTTGTCTTCACTTATATCTTTCTTTAGCGGCTCATATTCTTTGATAATCTGCCGGCAACCGCCACACCAGGTAGCCCAGAAATCGATAAACTGTACTTTGCCTTTATGACGTGCAATGAGTGCATCCAGCAGTTCTTCTTCTTCTGCCACTTGCGGCGCTTCGCAGATGGTATATTTCTTTGTTGTTGCCTTCTTCCGGGGTTGCATCTGACGGTTCATGTCTTGAATGATGCCTATGAATATAGGATTTGTAATTTCCGAAGCCATGATTTCCTGCCGGGAGGTCAACGGTTGTAGGTTGTAAAGGCTGGAGCGCATATAGATTGCGCGTATGTAGTCAACCGGCAAACAGGTGCTGTCTTGCAGGATATGCCCCAGACGTTTTTTTGCTTCGGAAAATATTTTCCAGTTACAGTCGTCTCTCTCTTTAGTATATTTGCGGATGAGTGTCATCAAATCGTTTTGCTGCCGGAAGATTACTCCTGCTTTAAAAGCTGCTTCATATTGATGAATGAGTGTCTGCTCCTCTTTTGTGAGCGGTGCGTTTTCCAATAGATATTTTTCCATAGAGAGTGGGTCATAGTGTGTATCATATAAGAAGTTTGTGACTACATTACGGTAATTATAACAATAAAGTGCCAAAGGGTGATTGACAGGAAAATCTTTCAGGTAGTTGTGAAAATCATCAGGTAAATGTATATCGAGGAAAGCTGCAAAAGCTTGTTCTCGCGTAATGTTTTCTTTCTTCTGATAAGCTGTTTGCAGACAATAGTGGGTAGCTTGCAGGTTTTCCAGACAATCAAATGCGCATGAAAGATTGGCTAGTGTACGAGTGTCTTCGCTGAATTGCGACTGTGTATTGTTGTGCGCTATGTACTGTTTGTATTGGTTGATGCAGCGTTCCTTGAACTCGTTGGCACTGATGCCTGCAATAGAATCCAATAAGTCGCCATCTCTATAAACAGGAGGTATCTTTGTTATCAGTTCCGGCTGACACCATTCATTGTTAATGGTAGCATACTGACCACTATATACAAATTGTTTTCCTGGCAGATTGCTTAAATTGATAGTTACATTGGTCTCTTTTTCGGGACTTAACAGAATGACTAAATCTGCATTTCCTATTATCATCCGTACTTGAGCACTATGGTAGAGAGGAATATTAATCGTGAAACTTCCATCTGCTTCAACAGTCGGATAAAGTGTCTCGGCTGTTCCCATTACGATATTGGGAGCACCGATCTTGAATATCAGATTGTCGTCTGGATTGTAATTGGCGATTGTCCCACTCAGGATGGCTTGTCCTTTTTTATACTCGGGGGTCGGTAATTGTGCCTGTGCTAGATTGAATAACAAAGACAGGCAAAGGAAGGTAAATAGTCTGCTCATAGTAGTTCTTTTATTGTATGGATTATTTCTTTATCGGTATTCTCTTTACTATAACTTCTGATTCCTTCTTGATCTACAATGAAAAAGTAAGGTGTGGCACCGCTTGTCTGATATTGTTTGATTACTTCATTGGCTGCGTTTAGAATAGTATCATTTAACTTCTTCCGGTTTGCGTAATTTCGAATAGAAGATACTTGGCGGCTCCAAGATTCTATTGCGATAAGCTCAAACTCTTTGCTACTGAATAATGTGGTGGAATCATCAGGTTGCCGGCTTTCGTCAGTGACGTAATATGTCGCAGATTCAATCTTTTCTAACTTGGTAAGTACTTTCTTTAAAAACGTTCTTTCCATGATTTGGGTATTGGCAGCTATTGTTGCTGTCAGTAAGAGAATTGTAAGTAGTAGTCTTATTTTCATAATAGGTGAATGTTTGTTGATTCACTGCCTCGATTTAATCTTTTACAAATCTACGGATATTTCGTAATATTTCAATTATCAGAGGGTTAAATAAGATGAATATGGACTTTGGAAGTCAATGATGATTGATTCGGGTAATACAAGAAAAAACTCCTTCTTACTCTTATGTTTTAAGTGTAAGAAGGAGTGAAGCTTTGTTTCCGATTTTACTAAAAAATCATTCTTTATACCATTGCGAATACATCAGATAATTGTGAGCAATCTTCTGGTTTAATTCTTTGGCTTGTTCCGGGTCTACCTTCTTTATAAATTTGGCAGGTACTCCACCCCAAATACTTCCAGGTTCGATTACTGTATTACTTAGGACTAAAGAACCGGCAGCTACAATTGCTCCTTCACCGACTATAGCATGGTCTAGTATGGTCGATCCCATTCCGACTAAAGCATAATCTTTGATAGTCGCTCCGTGTATGGTTACGTTATGTCCCACGGAAACATGGTCGCCGATTTCGATAACTGATTTTTGATATAATGTATGCAAAACACTTCCATCCTGGATGTTAACTCCATTGCCTATACGTATAGAATTGACGTCACCGCGCAATACGGTGCTAAACCATATACTGCAATCATTTCCTATTTTTACATCTCCTATAATAGTTGCGTTGTCTGCGAGGAAGCAGTTTTCTCCGATTTCGGGAGTAAAGCCGCGTACAGATTTTATTAAAGCCATAAAGTATTTGTTCCTAATAAAATTTTTAATTTAATGCTGCCCTATGTTGTATGACATCCGGGTGTTGAGCAAGGTTGGCTTAAATAGAAGCAGTCGCTTCCTGTAACCAAACTTTTTCTTCTTCGTTAAGATTCGGTGACAGCTTTTCGTAGACAATCTGATGATAATTGTTTAACCATTCAATTTCTTCATTTGTCAGCATTTCCTTGATTATTCCCTTTTTACAAATAGGACATAAGGTAATCGTCTCAAACTTGAGATAATCTCCGAACATACCTTCTTTGTCTTTGCAGACAAGCGTCAGGTTCTCGGTGCGGATGCCATGACTGCCGGCTTTATAAACTCCCGGTTCGTTGGAAGTAACCATGCCGGGTTGTAATACGACAGGGTTCTCGTTCATGCGGATACTTTGCGGTCCTTCATGCACGCTGAGGAAATGCCCGACACCATGGCCTGTACCATGAAGGAAGTTCATTCCATATTTCCAGATCGGCATACGGGCGAGAACATCAAGTTGGGCGCCCCGGGTTCCGACTGGGAACTTAGCCATAGCCAATGCAATATGCCCCTTTAATATCAAAGTATAATCCGTTTTTTCTTCTTCAGTTAGTTCACCTAATGCGATCGTGCGGGTAATGTCGGTAGTCCCGTCCAGATATTGGGCTCCCGAATCTAAAAGAAGAAAACCTTTGGGTTGAAGAGGAACGTCACTTTCCGGAGTTGCGGAGTAATGCACAATAGCTCCGTGTTCCTTATATCCGGCAATAGTGTCGAAACTCTCTCCCATATAAAGGGGCTGGGCTGCTCTGAATTCATGTAATTTCCTGTCTACGCTTAGTTCTGTCTCTTTGCCGGAAGGCACTGCTTCTTCCAACCATTTGAGGAATTTGACGAGCGCAACGCCATCCCGCTGCATAGCTGCATGAATACCTGCAATTTCTTGTTCGTTTCGAATAGCCTTTAATAGAGCTACAGGAGATTCACCACGTATAATGTTGCATTCCGGATTAATTGCAGAATATATGGCAAAGTTTGTTTTCTTGGGATCAATAAGGATATTTCTGCCTGTAAAAGTATTCAAGTAAGTTTCTACTTCATCGTAGTTTTTCAACTTGACATGCTGTTCTTTTAAATACTCGTTCACTTCTTTTGTAACCTTTTCCGGTGAGATGAAGTAAATCACGTCATCTTGCGTGATTAACAGATAGCTGACTACTACCGGATTACAATGCACGTCGTTCCCTCTCAAATTGAGAGTCCATGCTATTTCGTCCAGGGCAGATAAGAATAAGGCATACGCTCCTTTCTTTGTTAATTCGGCACGAATAGCGGCAACTTTTTCTTCACAACTTTTACCGGCATATTCAATATCATAGACGAAGGCCGGAGAATCAGGTATAGAAGGCCGGTCTTTCCAAATCCTTTTCAGCGGATCACCGAATAAGTCAACCTGCAAACTGTATGCTGCAAGTTCTTCTTTCATTTGCTCAACTTGTTGTACGGAGAACATCTTGCCATCGATACTTACCGATTCACCGGGCTTTAACTTCTGGCTGAGATATTTTGTAATACTGGGAGTTTCTGGTAGCATTTCCTTATATAAAGTAATACCGCTACCCTCCAATTCTTTGGCGGCTTGTAGAAAATAACGGGAATCGGTCCATAGTCCGGCTTCGTTCATTAAGACGACAACGGTTCCTGCCGAACCCGTGAAACCGGAAATCCATTCACGTGACATCCAGTGCGGAGCTACGTACTCGCTCAAATGCGGATCGGTGCTGGGGATGATAAACGCTTTAATGTAATTGGGGGGGAATGTCATTCGTAATGCATGCATTCGTTCTTTTATACTCTGTCTCATACCATTTTATATTATTAATAGACATATAACAGATTCAAAGGTAGTAACTTTTTACGGTTAATGAGTTGTTTATGAATAGTTTTTGAGAAATATTTGCCGAAAGTTTTGTGAATAAAGAAA
>ENA-OZHC01000606-OZHC01000606.1-human-gut-metagenome-genome-assembly--contig:-NODE-606-length-15212-cov-6.073365_pt1 | contig 15212 bp, 9 predicted proteins | sample MGYA00244043_ERZ653680 | MGnify/ENA primary metagenome ERZ653680 (study PRJEB26926, sample SAMN06165323) | human gut metagenome | biome: ENVO:00009003; feature: ENVO:2100002; material: ENVO:00002003...
GAGATCTGCGCATGTCTCGTGGGCTCGGAGATGTGTATAAGAGACAGTCTCTGAATAGTGCCGGGCGTAAAATGCCATAAATGACGGGGAACATCGTAGGCAGCCCAGTGCGCACCATATTTCTTCGCATCATACGAGGAGCAATTGGGCACGGCAATAATCAACACGCCTTTTTCCGTCAACAGGCTATTCAGTGTATCCCACGTTTCATTCAAATGTTCCAGATGTTCCATTACATGCCACAAAGTGATGACATCAAAACTTCCGGGAGCAAAATCCTGTAATGCGGTATCGGGCTTCACATCCAGACCGAAATGTTCTTTGGCGAAGGCACGCGCCTGCGCATTCTTCTCCACTGCTTCCACCTGCCAGCCCCGCCGCTTCATGGTATCGGCAAAATATCCTGTTCCCGTACCGATATCCAGCAAATGTCCTTCTTTCCGGTGTGCTTCACGAGCCACCAGACGTGCCTTGCGCCCCAGCATATAACCACGCACCCAATGGTACGCCTTATTCATGAGGCCCTTTTTCGTATCAGAATGGGAAATATAATCGGGAGTCTCATAATATTTGCCTATCTCAGCCTCCACAGGAAAATCTTGCGTAAAGAGAAAGTCGCAATCCTGACAGCGGCACAGATAAAATGCCTCGCTGGAAGCATAATGGTCTATGCAAGTCATAGCACGCTCTATATGCGCACTACCACATACCGGACAGACTTTTATGGTGAGTTTATTCATTGAACGTTCTGCAATAATGAAGTGCAGCCTGAACTGAACAGACCGCACTATACCCGAATTTGGTGCAAAATAACAAATAAAAAGTGACGCATCGGGCTTTCTTTAAGGAGATTTAATAAAAGAGAAGTTTAAACACTTGTTTTAAATAAAAAAAACATATATTTGCCGGTACAAGAACACTTCAATTACATACTATCATGAAAAACGCTTTACTCTCCTTACTTTTTTGCTTCTGCTGTTTTCAGCTATTCGCTGACGGACAAACTATTCTACCGAACCGGAAATTCGGCAAACCTACCATGGAAGAACTGAACATGGCTGTTTATGAACCCGACTCCAGCGCCACCGCCGTTATCCTGTGTAAGCTGACTGACGTCAGTTATAAATGGGGAATAGAAAGCTTCCGGCTGGTTTCTGAGTATAAAGTAAAAATCAAAGTACTCAAACCGGAAGGAACCTCCTATGCCGATGTCACCATTCCCTACTACGAACTGCCTAATAACGCCATGAAAGAAAATATAATCGGACTGGATGCCAGCGCCTACAACCTGGAAAACGGAAAAATTGTACGTACCAAAATGAAGAAAGATGTAGTGTTTAAGGAGCGTGTGGGCGAAAGCCGGATGAACCTGAAATTCTCCATTCCGCAGGTGAAAGCCGGAACGCTGATAGAGTATGAATACCGGGTAGAGTCCGATTTCTTCTTCAGCATCGACAGTTGGAAAGCACAAAGTGATATTCCTATCTTATATACCGAATATAATGTCACCATACCCGAGTATTTCAAATTCAACATAGAGATGCACGGTGCGGAAAAGCTGGAAACCGTAAACGAAAGCGCTTCCCTCAACTTATCCATCGGATCGCAATTGCTCCGATGCTCCGGGACGCATCTGAACTTCCAGGGCAACCAACTCCCCGCTTTGAAAGACGACAGTCATGTGTGGTGCGCGGATGACTACTGCACACAAGTAAACCTGGAATTGCAGGGAATTGATTTCCCCGGTTCCCTCTACAAATCGTTCACCCAAAGCTGGGAACAGATTGACGAAACATTACTGAAGGACTCGGACTTCGGTAGCAGACTGAAAATGAACAATCCGCTCAAAGAAGAAATGACTGCCCTGCATCTGGAACAAATGAAGGGAGCGGACGAAAAGATATGCGCCATCTACACGTTTCTGAAAAACAAAGTGAGATGGAATGAGAAATATGCCTTATATAGCAAATCACCCAAGCAAGTGCTGAAAGAAGGCACAGGCAGCAATGCCGATATCAACTTTATCCTTATCAGCATGCTGAAAGATGCCGGAATACCCGCCTATCCGGCAGTAATGAGCCGCCGGGATATGGGTATACTTCCTTATAGCCATCCCAGCATCCAGAAACTAAATACATTTGTCGTAGCCATTAGCCCTACAGACAGTACTCTGGTTTATCTGGACAGTTCCGTAGAAAATGGCTACCTTAATGTCCTCCCTCCTGTACTGATGACCAACCGTGCGCGTATTATCGCTCCGGACAATCACAGTCAGTGGGTCAGTCTGGAAAATGTAGGGGCAAACCTGCTGAGATCAAGCGTGAAGGCCGGAATTTCTTCTGAAGGAGTTGTTACAGGCACACGTGAAACTGTTTATATAGGTCAGTATGCCTCCCGTTTGCGTAACAAATACCGCACAGCCAAGGACAGTACCGAGTTTGTCAGCAAACTGGCTTCCGAAGAGAACATACAGGTGAAAAAACTCCAGATGGAAGGGAGAACCCACTTCTCACCGCAAGTACATGAACTGGTAGAATTTGAAAAGCAGTACACTGTTAACGATCAGTTCATTTACGTCAATCCGCTTGTATTCCTGCATGTCTCCGAATCCCCCTTCAAACAGTCGGAACGGAAACTTCCCGTAGAATTTCCCTACACAGACCAGGTGTCCCTGACCATAAATCTGACCATTCCGGAAGGATACACAGTCGATGAAAAGCCGGAGAATCAGAGATTGCAGACAAGTGACGGACAAGTGCTTTGCCGATATATAATCACGCAACAGAATAATCAGGTCACACTCAGGTATTCTTTCCGGTTGCAGAAGCTGCTGTTCCTGCATACTGACTATCCTGAACTGCAACAATTATGGGAATTGATTGCCAAGAAGAATAATGAAATGATGGTTTTAAAGAAACTGTAACGCGGAAATTATGAAAATGAACAAATTATTTTTCGGTCTCCTGCTACAAGCCGCCTTTTACTCCGGCAGCCTGTACGCTCAAGCAGATTTGCGTACCGACGCATACTCTATCATACAAGATGCCGTAACGGATATCGTATGCAGTTCATCCACCGATGCCATCCAGAAAGAGAAACGTGTGATACAGGTATTGAATGAAAAAGGAAAAGAAGATGCCTCCTTTGTCTGTCTTTGCGACCGTTTTTCCTCTCTGAAAAAGTTCTCCGGAGAAGTTCGGGACGCCTCCGGCAATGTGATCCGGAAAATTAAAAAGAGCGAACTGAAGATTACCGAATATTCAGACGGCCTTGTCAGTGACGACTATTACTATTTCTTCGAATATACCCCGTCACGATATCCTGTTACCATCACCTACGAGTGGGAGATAAAGAACAGCGATGGACTGATCGGCTACCCCAGCTTCGTTCCGCAAAAGAGTTATAACCAATCCGTTGCGCAGGCAAGTTACCGTATTCTGACTCCGGCTGACAATCCTTGCCGTTACCGGACCATCAATATGCAGGCAGAAGTCAGCCAGCAACAGACAGCTGACGGAAACTGGCTGACAGAAGTCAAAGTCCAGTCTCTGCCCGCTATCAAAAAAGAGCCCTACAGCCCTTCTCTATCCGAATTGCTGCCCCGTATCTACTTCACTCCCCTGAATTTCTCTTTCGAAAGAACTAAAGGGAGTATGGAAAGCTGGCAATCGTATGGCGAATGGCAATATCAGTTATTGAGTGGAAGAGACCAGCTTCCTCCGGCACTAAAGGAGGAATTACAAAAACGGACGGCAAACTGCAATACCCCGTATGAAAAAATAGCCGCAATCTATCAGTATCTCGCATCCACTACCCGCTATGTCAGCATACAGCTAGGAATCGGAGGTCTGCAACCCATAGCCGCCACCGATGTAAACCGCACCGGTTTCGGAGACTGCAAAGGACTATCCAACTATATGCGTGCCATGCTTACAGAGCTGGGTATTCCATCCGTTTACACCGTAATCAGCACTACTAATAGGCGTTTATTAGCCGACTTTGCCAGTGCCAATCAAAACAACCATGTCATCTTACAAGTACCGTTACCCAATGATACGCTTTGGCTGGAATGTACCAATCCTACTTTACCCTTAGGCTACGTGCATCACTCCATTGCAGGGCACGATGCTCTACTCGTTGGTCCCAACGGCGGAACTCTTTGTCAATTGCCAACGTATGCGGACTCTCTGAATACACAAGTCAACAACACCCTCGTAACCCTGCAACCGGATGGAAGTGCTAAAGTAGAAGTCAAACAAACCTCCCGCCTGTTTCAATATGAAGACATGGCATCCATTATCGACATGGAGCCTGCCCGGCAGAAAGACTGGCTACGCTCCGACATCAACCTGGTACAGGCTAAAGTCGATGCCATCCGCGCTAACGAAATCAAGCAGAAAGAGCCTCAACTGGATATCTCGTACACCATCGAAAGCGAACAATATGGAAACAAAACCGGAAAACGCCTGTTTATCCCGATCAATATTTTCCACAGAAGCTTTTACAGTCCGAACAACCAGGGAGAACGCACCCAAAGCATTCAAACCAATTATGGCTATCTCGATATAGATAGCATCAGCATCCGCCTGCCGGAAGGGTATGAAATAGAATCATTGCCTAAACCCGTTGATCAGGAAAGTAAATTCGGCAAGTTCCGGTCTTCCATTACCTTGGGCAAAGCAGGCAATGTTTTTATCGTTCATCGCCTGCTCTATCACCAAGGCAATTACCCCAAAGAAGACTATACCGGTTTCCTGGATTTCCGCAAAAGTATCGCTACTCAATACGGGGCAAAAATAATATTGAAGAAAAGTGGGGAGTAACTACTATTACTCCTCACCGACATTTTCATAAGTACGTTCTTCCCTGATTTCTCCCACACCCGAGAAGTCCGCATAATATTCACGAGACAGCTTCAGGTATTTATCAAACAAACGACGGGTAACAACCAGCTCATCCCCATGAGTGACAGGTGTTCGTGCTTTACCCGTCTGATCCACATAGGCAAGTTCCCATTCAGCAAGCCGGTTGTAAAAGTCGTTTGCACGGAAATCTTCTCTACCGTAAGCCAAGGGTAGCCCTTCCTCCTGATAATCAGTACCTGCATCCAAATGTCCCTGCAACATTGTATAGAATTTCTGCCAGCGAGGCAAATAATACCCATTAATCAAACCTGCCCATTCCCTCCATGAATAGTCAAATATACGCGGATCACCATCAGCCCCCCAAATAGTGACCAATGAAGTTGCATCACGTTCCATCAGATCCTTTTCCTCTTTAGTCTCTCCCCAACTGCGGGCTTCCGTCAACCATCTGTCAAAACTATACTCGCTACGTGTATAAAGCAGTTCATCCATATCTCTCAATAATTCAAGAAAACGCCCTGAGTGCAAGGCAAAGGCCGCTTTATCTCTGGAAGCAAATGCTTCTGCCGCCTTTTTGTGCACTAATTGTCCCAGATTAGTCATCATCTGGCGTTGCACATCTACAATATCAAAACGATAAGGTTTGGAAAATGCCAGTTTATCAGCATCCTTCAAAAGTTGCGATTGAGCCTGAATCACCAACATCGGTTCATAAGGAATACCCAAACCCGCATTCGGGCCAGACTTCTTTACATTCAATGCCGGACGAGCAGCTACAATAGAGCTCCTTTCCGTTCCATTCGTACCCCGACGATAAGGACCTTCCAACAGGTACATCCACGCTTTTCCGGCAGCAGCTGATTTCGCTCCATAACGACGTTCGGCATAAGCAGCAAGCCATGCCTGCAAAGGGATACTATCAGCATGATTGGGCATTTCAAAAGCCAGTTCATAGTAAACAGGATTCTGCTCAATGGCCTCCATAAAAAGTCCGGATCCGCACACATTCGGATAACGCGCCTTCGCTTTCTTATACTGGTTAGAAGCCAGCAAAGCTAAATCGCCATGCATATTGATACGCCCGCCAAAATTGTGAAGATTACCAGCTATCACAGGATATCCCCAACCACCGTTAGCAGCAGTTTTCGATCCGTTTAAGTCCAATATCAGTAAAGATTCCTTAGGAACAGCTTTCACTATATCTTCCCGCATACTCCATGCCTGCATCACCCACAAAGCTCCCGCATCAAATGTCTGGAAAAGCTTATGTATGGTCTGCCCCACCCCTGTCAGATATTCAGGTGTATCTATCGGGGGAGCGCTCTCATGAAAAGGATCGGCTGCGTATACTCCATAACTACCAAACAATTTATCCTGCTCTTCCAGAAAGGCCAAGCCCATTTCATGAAACAAAGGGTCAGTCGGGTCTAGTTGAGCAGTACCGTCAAAACCACACCACTTCCGTTTCATGCTGATTTTGGCTTGCGGATATTTAGCTTGCAATTCCCGCGGAACATATCCTGAAAAGCCCTGCTGAATAGGTTGCATCCCTAATTCCAACTGACGCGCCAGTATCTTTTTACCCAATATGACATGCTTGTCTATCACCGATTTAGGCAAAGGACCTCCATAACTCTGAATATTCTGCATCCACTGCCACGCCGAATGTCCCGGCCCAGTGAGAAAAGCCCGGGCTTCTTCTTCCGTAAAATTAAAACGTAACAGCGTATTATACCATACACCATCCAGCCCTACAGAAAACAAAGGCATATTGATAGCATTCATCGCCATGTAGTCCAGTTCTTGTTGCCAACGTTCCCAATTCCACCACGCCGCAGTATAGCTTACCGTACAATAGTTCATGTAAACGCGGTATTTACCATTAATAATCCTCCGTTCTTTATTCGCAGGTTGTGGCAATTTCGCAGGCAATTTCAATTGATTACCAAACCAGGATACATGGGCGTGGCACATATACTTCAAATACCAGTTGAAAGCAGTTGCCAAGGAAACAGCATTGTTTCCCCGCAGGATAATTCTCTGCCCGTCACCATCCACTTCATAAACATCACTTCCATTTTCCGGCTGTATCATCTCTAACCGATACTGCGAAACATAACCGGGAGTAACCCGCTCTATCAAGTCATACACTGCCTTTTCCGACGCTCCGCCACCCCATACCGGCAAACCACTGAAACAAATAAATAAGGTAATCAAACAGAAATTCTTCATAGCATATTATTTGGGAGACAAAGATAGTTGTGCTATCGATAAAAAGATATTGATAATGTACCAAATGTTTGCACTCATGTCTCAAAAGGAATAAATATTTTGTTTTATCCCGGCCACTGTTCGATAATAAGCGGACAACTGTCCGATAATGAACAGCTTAGCATTTCTCGTATTTACTGATTTTCAACTACTTACCACTTTGGCACAGGAATTGACTATTATTAAGCGAAAGCGGTCAGCAAAAAAAATAAAGATTATCTGCCACTTTTCAGCAAGTAGTTCCGTCTAACAGATAAGAGCGAAAGCCAAATAGAAATAGTAACAATTAAAAAATAAAGATTATGAAAACTACAAGTTTATTTAAAGCAGTCGCATTGGTAGCTATTATGGTAGCAAGTGTTCTCAACTCCGAAGTGAAAGCTCAGGACGGTTTCATAACGAATCAAGTGATGAACGGCGAATTAGTCGCATCCAAAACTATCTTCAAGCAAGAAGGCTCTTATCTGCAACGCCACATGCAATACACTTTTACTTATGACGACCAAAACCGTCTGATTAGCAAAGAAGCATCCAAATGGGATGGTGCAAAAGATGCGTGGGTGCCCTATTTCAAGATGACTTACCAGTACAGCGATAATGAAATAACCATGAATTACGCCCGCTGGAACGAATCTCACAAAGCTTATGATGAAGCCGTTCAGAAAAGCATATACGAACTGAATGACGCAAATATGCCGACAGCTTACAAAGCCTACAAGCAAGACAACAAAAACAAATCAGATTGGACTCTGGTTAACCACAAGCAGATGGACTTCACGACCAATCTATTAGCAATTGCAAAGTAATAAATATAGAAATTAAAGTTAACAATTAGTTGAAAAGCACGGGCCGGGAGGCTCGTGCTTTTTTAGTTATCCGATTACAAAACAGCTATAAAGCACCTAATACCATTATATTGAATGCTACTGTTACTGAAGCCCAACTTCTGTTGAGCTATCAGTATCAGATAAACAAAGTTAAGGTTCCGGTTATTAATTACTAAATCTACAATAAATCTTTATGTCAATACAAATCTTAAATCTGATAATGGGTATACCTCCGGCACATAATGCTTATTCACTATGACAGAAGGGGTTTTACTTATCTTTTGTTCCCGACAATATATCTGTTGTTTTGTCCACACATCACGTACCTCAGCCGTTATACTATATATACCCGCGTCTTCCATGTGCCTGGTTTCATACCACTCCCCCAAAAGCTCTATTGCCCTATCCCAACCGACAACGTAATAAGCCGCAATAATAACCTGGGCAATTTCCTCACCCAACCTATCATTTGGAAATGTTACCAATACTAATGACACGGGAACACTTGAAGCAATTTCTACTATATGACGATGAACACTTGCACAATTCTTGCAATTGGGATTAGTCACTATCATCAATTCATTACTACCTTCTTTTTGATTATGCAATGCAATATCCCGACTTACCATTTTCCCGATCTGAGGTTTTAATGCCAACAATGTTTGAAAAGTTTCCGGGTTAAGCAGGCTGCCAAAATATTTCCTTAAAATAATCCTTTCCTTTTCTCCGGTTTGTATGGCTCTTAACTGTAGTTCAAAAATCAAACAGATATACCCTATGACCACAAATGCGAAAAGTGAGGATAATGACAGCTCCATTACAAAATCATTTTTCAATATATAAAGAGCTACCGCACTACCCCATACTGCAAAATCAGCCAATACACAAAGCATGCAGGCTTTACGCAAAATAAAAACCTGATAAATAATAGAGTATAAAGAAAGCGTCACGGCTACAGCACAACATACAACAGAAATTATATAAAAATCATCCTGCCGGATAAGCGAGAATAGATAAAGAGGCGCAAAGTATAGCAGAGATAATTCCCCTAACCCTAACCCTGCTATACTTGCCCCTTTAGAGTGAAACACTTCATTGCAATTCACTACCTTACCGATATTACAGAATCGCTCCATGAACTCCCCGTTCACCCGCTCTTTGTAGAGGATGGCGACAGATACGAGTATTCCAAAAACCAATGCAGATAAATAGAACATAAAGGCAAGCGACCGACTCTGACAAAATGCAGTCTGGAGTCCCAATATCAGGACAAAGAGCAAAGCAATAATGAATCTATAACGCAATAAATAAAATACGATATTCCTCATTATATAAAATTGCTCGTTCGGTGTTGCTTCAGTAGGTTCTCCCAATAGGACTGTACCTGTCCAATGCTGTAGAAACTTGTCTACCTTTACATGCTGTTTTCCACCCTCTCCATTGATAAATTCTACGATGAAACCGTCCTTTTTCGTCACAACACAAAAAGTTTTTTTGTCCACCTCAAGCATTGTGATAAAAGGAGTTTCCAGTTTTGAAAAGTAATCATGTGACAGGAGCCGAAATACCTCATTTTTTATATGAAGCGCATCCAGTGCATTACTGATGCCGCGCATACTGCCTCCCAACGGAGTACTAAGCAGGCGATGTACAGTATCTCTACTTACTCTCACGGACAATGTCCGCAGATATTGATAAAGTACGACACTGATGTTATCAGCCCCGGTCATGATTACCTTCGTTTATTTATCAGGATATTATAAAGAAAAAGTGCCTTCAAAGGAGGTTCCGTCAGAAATAACCTCTATTATATATTCTCCACTATCTTCTCCATTCAAATCAATAGAAAAGTTTGTAGGACTAAGAAGCGTCTTCGAACAAACAGTTTTCCCTGTAGTTTCATTAATAACATTGATTGCAACAGTAGGGAATACAGTTTCAAAATAAACAGTTACTTCTCCATTATCCAAGTAAGCATACACCGGTTGGGAAACAACACTACGAGTTTTAGGAGCATCTTCCGGACTGGTAGATTCAGCCTGATCACTTATATCTCTGTCACCACTTTTTTGTACAAACACAATCTCCTTAACCCCAAAACCCAATTGTGCTTTTACTGAGCTACCTAAAACCAAGAATAGAAATAAAATAGATAATACTCTTTTCATAATGCATAACTTTTTTGTTTGATGCCGCTAAACTACAAAAGTCCATGCAAAAAGAGTGTGTCACAAGTGTGCCATCCCTATATTTCGCGCAAGATTTCTTTAAATTCACTGTTCTGTTCAACACCGATCCGTTCACATAAAGCATTCTTTTTCCGATAAAGTGTTCTTCTGGAAAAATGCATCAAATATGCCAAATGAGCAAATGGAAAATCTGTCAAACTTAAACATACTAAATAGAGTTCCTCTTTGGATAATTGATACTTGACATGAAAACGTGAAATAGCATTATTCCACTGGGAGTCCATGCTGACAATTAATTCCTGCCATTCCTGATCGCTTATTTCTTTATCTGATGCATCTTTATCCAGATGATCTTTTATAATTGCCTGCATTTTTGCATAAAGTGGTGAATGTAGGAAGGCCTCTTTTACCAAAGCTTTTCTCCTTAAAACCATTTCATCCAGTTCTACCCGTATTTTTTCCCTTTGCTCTTCATCAATCCGGCAAGAAGCTAACTCTTTCCTTAGATTTTCAATTTCCAGATCTCGTTGGGTAATCTCTTTCTGTAGACAAGCATAATGTTGACTTAAGTCTTGGTTTACCTTCTCTAATTGCTGATTATTCTTTTGCAGCAAATCATTTTTTCCTCGATATTGTTTGTTTTTTCTATAAAGAAGAAAAACAATCATAATGATTATGATCGTTACTGGTATAAAAATACACAAATATATATTTAAGCGCCCTTTATAGTATAACTGGTGAAGCATTAGTTGTGCATCAGTCTCAGCTTCAACTATCTTATCAGTAACTATATTCCGACGAAATTGATATAAACTGTCTTTATATGTAGAGCTATACCTCTCCAATTGCATAGAAAGAGCAGCATTTCCTTGAATCATTGCTATATCAGCTAAACGCATATAGGCATCTGCCCTTCTTCCATAGTCCTTACTTAACAGGCTTTTATTCAAATAGAAAGTTGCGGAATCATACTCTCCAATTTTATAGTAAGCATCTCCTAAAATAAGAAAAGCTCGATAGGCTCGTGCAGTATCCCTCCGCAAAGCAAGATTAAGTTTTCCATAATATAAAGCCTTACCATCTTGATCCATCTGATTATACAAACGACTTAATGTAGCTGAAATATCAGCTTTTATCTCATTATTTTCTATTCTGTCTGCCACCACAAAAGCGTCCAATAATTTTCGTTCAGCAACCGAAAAATAATCACTACCCTTCATAAAGGCAATAGAACCTTGTCTAGATAAGGCTTCTGCCCAAAGATCCGTATCCTTCAAATCTTGAGCTATATTCTCCATTAACTGATAGATAGAATCTGCTTTTTCCTTGAAATTCAGTATATAATAAATATAGCCTATATTATTGTATATCAAACCTAGTTGCCGTTTTTCTCCAGCCGCTTTTGTTAAAGGTGCGGCAATGAGGTATTCTCTAAATGCTTCTGTCTGTTTATTCATATCCCTATACACACATCCCCAATAGTAATGCGCACCTGCCTGCATTCTTGTATTTCCCACTTTATCATAATATGCAACAGCGTAACGTATCAACGAATCATCTACCTGCACAACATAATTTTTATCTCTTGCCTGTGTCAGCAACAGCGCATAATAGGCACTATCAGCCGGCGAGGTAAACTCCTGAGTAGAGATATTCTGCAAAACAGACAAGGCACTATCCGGCAGCGACCGCATAAGGGAATCTGCCCATATCAATTGCTTGTTATTGCTTTGCCGGGCTGTACATGCCAACAGCAAAAAAGCGACTAAAAAGAATATAATAGCTTTAGTTTTTCCCATCCTATAAGTCATCTACTGAGTCCTTAGTTGGACAAAGATAATGTTTTCCTGCCAAAGGCGTCAGATGTTAGAAGAAAGAATAGACTAAAATCAGAGAAAACAGCCAATCTTATCCTACGTCACCCCCTCCATATGGCCGATTCTTATCTGATTCGCTATTTAGGATTCCCTGAATAAGTAATAATTCCATTTCATATCAAAATGTAAGAATAGTTCAGTAACAGTTTACTTCAAAACAAAGAGTTCAACTTTAACCCCGCCAACCGGGTTGTGAAATGGCTACACCCTTTCACCCGGATGGTGTAGCCCTAAGCATAAAAGGGTGTAGCCATCCGTGAGAAAGGGTGTAGCCATTACAGAAAACTGATTATTAACTATTTACAAGTCCACAAATTCCTAAAAATGAAAAAGCAGACATTGCCGGAAAGATATCCGCACCTTGTTATAAATTACTTCATTGTATAAAAAAGTCGGTTAATTCTTCAGATATTGCAGCCGTTTTCCCCAGTCTTCCATAACTGCCTGACGCCACTTGTAGACAGTCTCGGCACCCTGAAGATCTCGCCAGAACAGTGCAGGGGAGCTCTTGTCAGTGTACCAGTTGGGACCTACCTCGTAGTCGGTGGCAGACTCGCGACCCGGCCACAGGTTTTCAATAGTTATGGCACCCTCCAGCACAGGAAAACCGGATATGCCGGAGGTAATGGTATAGGGGAGTGTACCAGTGTAATATGTGGAGTGACGCACGGCATAATCACCACCTCCGAGGTGGAAGCCGTCCCACTTCTGCCGCCCTATGGTGAGAGTGAAGCAGGCCGAATCGGCGGGAATGTCGGGACGGTCAGGACCTTGGACATGAAACTCGATAATTGAATAGATGGGTACGGTGTCCGCAGCCGTGGTGAGCCGGTGGAAGACCGGTCGCGAACTGCGTGCGGTTAGTTCGAAGCTGCCTCCCCATGACTCGCCCTCAGGATCGTCTGGGTTGCCGTCCATCACATAGAGGAGAGCCGGCGTATCGCCCATCTTGGGTGTGCCCTGGTAATAGTTGACAAAGTCTGCGCCAAGGTGTCCTGCACCCTTGATGTAGGTATCGTAATATCCGGCATTGTATTTATCTTTCACTTTATTCTGGGTGATAAAGCCCCGATAGGAAGCATTGTCTTCAATCATCCACAGATTGGGAAAATTTTCTACTATATAGGCGTAGCTGTTAGTACTCCATTTTTTGTTAGGCCCCCCAATCCAGTAGACACGGATTTTGCCAGCGATGTCTGGCGCGTCGTGAAGAGCTTGGGCCACATCGTCAAGTCCGCCCCAGACAGATATCCACAGCGGGCGTTCGTCCTGCCGACGCGCACATTCCACTATCCACCGGGAACCTTCGGTGGGAGTAAGAAAACCCCGATAAGGAGCCGCCCCCTTGCGCCCCTGTTTGGTTATGGCACGGAGTTCCGTGGGAGACATCAGCCCCTTAATATGTTTGGACAGTTTTGGAAGGTCCTTCTCGTAGAGGTCGATCATGCGGAGAATTTCTTCCCGGCTTCCCGAACCGTAAGAGGGGGAAGAGACAAGTCCCTCAAGGTCAAAACAGTCGGTATACATCAGCAGATGAGCCATCGACTGGTTGTCGTCGGGATCCGTTCCTCCGATGTCAGTACTAATGAGCACACGCGGTTTGACAAGGTCAGTAGCCTGAACCTTTGCTCCGATTGATCCAAAGATCAATATAGCAAGTAAAATCAATCTTTTCATAATAGTTTGCTAATTTAAGATTTATTCTGCAAATTTACGCTCGAAATTCAATTTAAACCACCCACAAATTCATAAAAACATGCCGGATTCCGAGATATTGAAAACTTTCGATGAAAAGCGTGGCGAGTTGAAACCCTACGGTCTGACGTGTGAAACCTGGCGCCCGCAGCTTATGCCGAAAATCGACCGCCATAACGAGATTGAGCTCAACTACATTCCCGAAGGAAGCATTACCTATTTTTTCCCTACAGGAAAAGTTACGGTTCCGCCTCGCAAAATGGCTCTGTTTTGGGGTCTTATACCCCACAAGATCATCAAAAGTGAGGCTGACGCACCCTATTTTGTGGTCACCATACCGTTCAACCTCTTTTTAAGCTGGAGATTACCTTCGGTCCTTGTCGATAGGATTCTCGGAGGGGAAGTTGTGGTTGAAGCCGTCGAGTCTGAGTGCGGACTCGGCAAGCCAATGTTTGAAAGGTGGGTTTCCGATATGGCCAGCAAACAAAATCAGGAAGCGGTAAGCCTTGAGATTCAGGCCCGAATATTGCGGTTGACAAAAAACATGTCTGTATCCGAAGCCAAGTCCACTGCCATGCTTAATCCTGCCGACGCATCGATTTTGGAAAGGATTGTGAGCTATATTGCCCACAACTATGACCGTCCAATAAAGATTTCCGATATTGGGCGGACCGTGGGACTTCACCCCGATTACGCCAATGCCATTTTCAAGAAGGCCTTTGGCTGTACGCTAAGTCGTTACGTGGCAGAAGAGCGGATAGGCCACGTCAAACGCAAACTTATCCTGACAGACATGAGCATAACGCAGATAGCCTTTGACTGCGGATTCAATTCAATCAGCCGTTTCAACAGTACCTTTCTTGACATCTGCGGGCAGACTCCCCGGCACTATCGCGAACAGAACAAGTGAAATTATATCGAGTTTGTGTCAAGCCTTATAGAAGTCATACCCAAAGGCTATCATACCACTTAAATATGCACACTTAACATGATAACTACCATAGGATAATATATCTTCTCCCTATGATCATCCTTCTCAAAATGCTTCATTTTGCAATTCCCACAGAAGCAGGGCTGACGCATTAAAAATATTTCATGGATAAAAGTTCACAAAGTAGTTCATTATCCCATCCTGCTGCCTTTCTTTTCCCTTTTACGCTTCCTTTTCTTTCATTTTTCTTAATAACCATCAGTGCTATTTTATTCATAAGTGAAACGTTTTGTGCCGCATTTCCGGTTTTTCTGCCTGCATCTTCATTAAAAGAGACATCCAACTGCCAATGCAAATTGTTTTCAATAGCCCAATGTGCCCGTATAGACTCTGCTATTTTTTGAGGTTCCAGCCCTAAAGAGGTGATATAAAACCTATGGCTTACAGAGGTTTCGCCTGTTGTTTTGATTGTTCTTTGTGAAGATATTCTCACAACCGCCTTCAATCCCTTCCATTCCTGTCTCTTATACACATCTGACGCTGCCGACGAAGGCTTA
>ENA-OZHC01000621-OZHC01000621.1-human-gut-metagenome-genome-assembly--contig:-NODE-621-length-14996-cov-6.963724_pt1 | contig 14996 bp, 5 predicted proteins | sample MGYA00244043_ERZ653680 | MGnify/ENA primary metagenome ERZ653680 (study PRJEB26926, sample SAMN06165323) | human gut metagenome | biome: ENVO:00009003; feature: ENVO:2100002; material: ENVO:00002003...
TCCAGAACAAGCTCCCTCCTGATGAGATTGAAGTAACTGTTGTTGGGAAATCAACCAATTCAAGATTGGGACAACTTTGCAATAGACTATCTCCTATAAATTGATAACCTTCTGGAATTATGAGTTTTTCTATACCGCTACCTTGAAAGACATAAGTTCCCATTTTGGTCAATACTGGCAATGTGATTTCTTTCAATGAACTGCAACCTGAAAATGAACTACTGTTTATAAACTCTAACCCTGTAAAATATTGGAATTCATTAAAAGTCTCTATTACAGTATTGTCTTTGAACATTGAATAGGCATTATCATTTCTATTTGACAGTGTAGTTAGTGACGATAGTTCTTCTTCCGTAAGCATACCGTCACCGTCCTTATCTACTTTACTAATTGTATTGTATGCTCCGACCGTTGCATTAATCAATACTCGTAACACTTCTGCGTCAGCAAATCGTATGGCAGCTTCTCCATCCATAATCAATTCCAATTTATCAAATATTCCTCTCAACGCATCCACAGAGTCCTGATAGTACTTAGAGTGAACAGTGATGCTGCCTTCCAACACTGGTATTGGGTCTTCACCAGCGAGACCTTCGGCAGACAGACCTTTGTAGGTACCATCTGACAAATTAGCAAGCATATCTAATGCATCGGCTGTATAATACTCTTCTTCAAAACCCACTGCACGGATATGTTTTAATGTATGGTTGGTGCCTTGCGATTGCTGCGCTTCAATGATGGCAGAGAGCAACTGTATAGGCTTCAATGACGGACAATTCTCTACCCAGAAATCCGTCACATTCTCTTTGCAATAGTCCAAAAGGACACCCTCATTCGTTATAAGCGGATAATTCTGTAAAGTTACATACTGGTTAGGTTCACTATACTCTATTACTTCTAACCCTCCACCCTTTGGTAATATAAGTTGAGTTAGCGATGTTCCGCCGGCATATACTTTCTTCAGGTGAGTACAAGCAGATAAGTTTAGTGCACCCTGGAGTGTAGCGATACGAGACAGAATAAGGTTTTGCAAACTCACACAATTCGAGATGGTCAATGAAGTGATTGAGATAGCAATATCTTCAGTTTTACTACCTAACCGGATATCCCGAAGCATTCGTCCCTGAATAGTCATAGAACCTGCAACGTTCTTATCGTGCCAGTCGCCAATATCCTGTAGGTAAGATGCGCCTTGGATAGTGTTCTGCTGATCTCCGGAGCCTGACAACTCGATCAGCATTTCGCAAACCTCACCGGCTTTAGTGCGATCTCCCCGGATGATAGACGTTCCATTGGCTATGGCCGGATATAAGTCCATTGCCGGAGTGAGTTCGTACTTAATGGTATTACCTGCCGCACGTACAATGATGTTGTCCGTACCATCGGCACTGAACAGCCCAAAGCTGTACTTAGACATCATATACAGGATACGTTTAGTGATCCATCGTTGTTCGGCTGCATAATGATCACCCAATGATTGAGTTATAGGCCTGGTGTCACTGGTATAGTATCCTTTACTATAGGCCAGTTCTGCATTCTCGTATGCGAATTTGGCATCCGCATTGTAAAGGCTCTGAGAGAAATACTCTTGTGCTTCTTTGAAGTAATACTTCTGGAAGTAGGCATAGAGCTTATCAAAGTCGGTACCAGATTTCTCCCCACTCAACTCTTCCATTTTCATCATCATCTTTTTCATCCCTGCAATGATTTCGTCCGGGAAAGCAAGGTCCAGAAGATTCCAGAAGTTAGAAGTCTCGCCATTCCATACAGATCCACCATTATCATACGTATCATGCAACTCTACATAGTATCCCTTCTTTGCCTGACCCTGATTATCTGTATCAAAGATAGTATCCAAGTCATCATAACGCCATTTCCACTTACTCGCGGATGTTCCGAAGGTATAAGGATAAGTATTCTTGGCACGGTTGTCAGTGCCGGCATGGAATTCTACCCAATTCCGGTGCAGGATCGCATCATCGATATCCCAATATGCGGAAGCCTCCTTACGAAACTTCTGTATGCGGGCATTGATAAAGAGCGTATTCAGCTGATCAGTAGTTTTCCCTGTAAGGTCAGCAGTAGCCAGACCATAACCTTTATCTACAAGCTGGGTTCGTAGATTGATTATACCATCACCTATGTCGGATGCTATAAATCGGCCTTCCGATGCTTCGAAATAGTACACATTATATAAATCGGCATCACCACTCTTTGCAATCCAAAACTCGCAAGGTTCATTTCGATAGGTTGCAACCTGTGCATTCAATTCTGCCAGTGTCCCGTTGAAAGGCTTTAGACGGTTGGAACACATGTAAGCAATATTGTATGCCGGTATCCATTTACTGATATTGGCAATGTCTCCGGCACCAAAGTCCCACGAGTTCGCACCGTTATACTGGAAGGCTTCTTCATCTTCATTATATTGCATCCGGCTACTCCAAGGCACACGGAACAAAGCGCACAATGGTGAGTTATCTGCCCCCTCAATAGAGATCAATCCAGGAAATATCCCCGTATCATGCCCGAAGGTATTCTTATCCCCTTTGTCCGGTCCCATTGTGTACAAGCCCATGAACGTATACACCACTTTCCCTTCATCATTGATCGACTTTTCAAAAGCCACGAATGGAAGCTGATAGACCGATACACGGGCATTAGCATACTTAGTGGACTGCATTGCTTCATTCAGATATCCCATAGCACGATACAAATCGTCCACCGAATTTACAGAACCGATCTTATGCGACTGCATGGAAGAAGCAAAGTTCTTCTTTGCCGTAATCTTGGTGGCTTTGGCCAAATCCGGAGTCATCGCCCATCCGCCGGTACTCGTCGAACCATCTGCCGCTGTAACGGTCGATGAGTTCTTGTCCAGTGTGAACCGGGCATTCCACTTCCAGTAGCGCATTGAGGATGTACCCTGTCCTTTAGCCTCCACATTACTTATAGATACATTCCATTCAGGATGATCGGCATAGAATACCTCTAATATGCCCATCATCTTATTAGGATTGATTAACGACGGGAATGTATTGTCGAATACAAATACATTGAATTGATCCTTTGTGTTTTCAAAATCGACTTCTGAACCATTACCGTCCATAACATCGTTCTCATCCTGTACACGAGACTTCTCCGTGTTATCGACAAGCCAGTTAATATAATTTCGCAGTACAGCCTCGGAAGTCAAAGCAGAGTCATATACGCGCACTCCATAGATATCAACGTCCGCATAATCGGAACCTATGATGATGTCACTATTCTGGGCAAAGTAATCATTATTCTTATAGGTGAACTCGCGGTTCTTCACACCGTTCACATAGATGATACACAAGTTAAATTCCGGATTTCCATAAGCACCCGGCATGATAATAAGTGTCAGGCGCAAGCGTTTACCCTCAAAGAGGTTGATTCCTTGATTATCAATGGTCTTCAACGAATTCGAAAACATCATTACGCTATCCGGAAATACACGCAAGCCCACGAAAGCATCTCCATCACTCGACATACGGACGACAGGATCATTGAAGTCTGTCACATTGTCAACCCTGTAGTCGATCTCGACAGTCTTGCCCAATCGTGCAGACTCTTTAGCAAACACCTTATAACCAACGCTGACTTGCGAGCTCGCCATTACACGCAGCACTTTATTGCCATTTGCATCAGTAGTCCATCCGTCATTTCCCCAGTTCATTCCTTTCCAGGCGACAGGAACTATTTCACCCGTCATTTCATTCACTACAGAGAGATAGTTGCCCTGGTTGTTAGAGCGGGTACGCGGATTCATATAAAACACTGCACCTGCCACAGACGAGAAGCCCAACGAGTTGTCGACCGGAATTGTCAATGCGGAAGTCAGCTCTTTATTCCCCTCTTTCACATTGATCACTATATTGAAATCGGCGTTGTCAATAGTCTCTATTTCCAGCGGAAAAGAGAAGGTATGCCGGGCTGATGTGGATATACTATCCTCATCAGAAGAGAATACCTGGCTACCCTCTTTCTTCACAACAAACTGTGCAGAAGTGATAGCGTTACTGCCATCATACATGGCATAATCAAACAATGCGCTCTCAGTCCAGTTTGTGGCTTTGTCCAGTACATTGTTTATCGCGATCAGTTTAACGCCATCTCCCGCAACGGCACAAATGATATTGTAGGAAACAGTACGGGTACGAATGCTGCCATCCGTGTTTGCAACGTACATGGCAACAGTGAATACACCGGACTTGCCCGGATGCTTCAGTTGATAGTTGTATGCCGTTTCCGTATATACTGCCGTACCCAGAGCCACATCGTAGCTTTTATCATACCCATCACCGGAAATTACAACATACAACGTCTTAGAAATATTTCCACCAATATTCAGCGGAATGCTGATGGTATCGGCGAAAGCCGTCCACCAACGGAAGTTATCAGCCGCGATGGAGAGTGAAGTCAGTTGAACGGTATAGACAAATGACGGGGTAACCACTTCAGTGATTTCACCGGTCACCTTAATCATAACCTGGTTGGAACCGGAAGACAAGAACTCAGCCACATCAACCGTATTGACATAACCTGACTGGATAGACATCTGCTTCACAACAGTAAACTCTGCATTAGCAGCGTTTTTAATGCTGATCTGGCACAGCCCCCGTTCACCCGTATCTTCGTACTCACTGCCAATGCCATAGCGTTCCTGAGAAACAAATGTGAACTTCAGATAGCAAGACTCTCCTTTACTGGCGGACAGATTACGGCTATCAAGATTGTTCTGTACAAGTACATTGCGCTGCACTCCACCACTACTACCATTCAGCAGTTCTTCCAAAGTGCTGTTAATGATGTTCAACTTTGTTTGCAAACCGTCTACATTATTATTTTCCAATGACTTAACCACGTCAACAAGCTGGTTGAATTCATTAGCTGACAAGCGACCCTGTTCATTCTTGCCTTCATTTTCTACTTTCTTATCTATATTCAGTGCCATAAACTATTCTCCATAAATTAAAGGGAAATCTTAAGAGCCTTTGCTTTTCTGTCGTCTTCAAAAGACTTATCAAAGGACTTTTTAATGTTCCTTAAATGATGATACTTATCTTGATACGAACCTTAATGAAGCTCTTTAAAGCTCTTCCGCTTCCAGAAACTCTTTCGGGATATCGATCTCCTCGTAATGTTCTGGAAGTTCCAAAAGAGGCTCATCCAGTTTCTTACCATACAAGTAATAGGTGTACCCTATCCACAACTCCGATCCGGCAATAAAGCCATCCGATTTACGACGGAGCACTTTACCTTCTGCCGCCGTCAATCTGTTTCTAAAAACATCCATAATTATTCCTCCATTTCTTCAATACGTGTAGCAAGTGCCGCCCATCCGGACGCAGCCTTATATATTTCACCATAACCTTTAGGAACATATATGTAGCAAGGGGTATTCTCGAATACTTTATTTCCTAAGATTGGCGGTGTTTTTGCCTTTATGCGAAATTCTTCCATAATAGGACAATCAGCAAATGCTCTTTGCTTTATTTCTTTAATATTTGTTCCAAGCGTCACTTTTCTTAGTTTAGAACAGTTGGCAAAGGTGTTTCCACCGTAATCTCCCCCTAATAATTCAATACTATCAGGAAGCTCCAATACTTCAAACCCTGTACTGTTAAAAGCAGACATGTCTATGTGCTTTTCTTTATTAGACCACACAAAAGTTTTCAGTGACTTACAACCAAAGAATGTCATACGTTCCACGTATTCGATATTAGGACCGTTTATAACCCGTTCTAAAGCTGTACAGTTCATAAACATCTGATAGGTTGTACCCTTGCCAGCATCCGTATAACCGTTGATACCAATGCTTGCGGTTTTCAAATTTGGCATATCCCTAAAACCACTTACATGATAATATGAGATATGAGCTAAATCATCCAATGAAACAATATCTTCACGACCACTAAATGTTGAATTAGGGAATCGTCTTTCCACTTCAGCCTCTTCCTTAGCTATACCACCGTCATTGTTGGCATCCCATGTCTGTAATATTATCTCCTTCATTACGGGATCAATCAATCGTATCCATATAGCCTTATAATCTATGGTCAACTCAGGAAACATTTCATTCAAATCGGCCAAGTTATCCTTATAGACTCCCACAACACTGCATTCGCCCGTCACCACAGCTTTACTAATGTCGTTGCCGTTTTCATCGACGCCTCCCATACGCACTAACTTTGCAAGCAATTCAGTGGAATCTGTCGTCCCCCTCACATCAATCAACCGGACCCGTTCGATAGCATATACCGACTCCTGGAAGCACCTTGCCAGCAAGGCGAAAGTATCGATGTTCGTGTTCTCCAGTACCAAGGTGGTGAGGTTTGCCACACCTTCCATGCTGAAGCCCTCATTTGTCAGGCTCGGTTGGTTCCTGATGGTCAGGCTTCGGATGCCAGCCGGAAGCTCCAGTACCTTCAGGTTACCACCGGCAGGAAGGGACACACCTACAATACCACTACCCTTTGCCAGTACTTCCTCTATATTGTCGCATTGAGATACATCCAGTGTCTGCGTATATCCCGGACAGTTACGGATATCAATCAGACGTAACATCTGATTATTACCCACCGATAACGAACGGAGGTTTGTATTGCTATATCCCGGTACATCGCTTCCGATAATTAACTCGCGAAGGCGTTTCATCTTCGACACATCCACCGTACCTACATACAATGAAGACAAGTCACCGAGAGAACTAATCAGCGACGCACCGTAAATGATCGTCTCTGTATCATTGAACTTCATACCTTCGGGAGCAGGCAGAGTGACCGTCTCTTTCTCGCCTGCACGTGCCGACTTAGTTACAGACCCCCATTTCACGTTCATATACATTGCATTGAATGCTGTCAGGTGAAGATCGGCACAAGGCTCCACGCCCGTCCACTGTGTAGGAGTATAAGTACGGAACACGGTCGTATCCGACAAGATGGAGCCAGCCAGCCACTTGCTGTCCAAGTACAACAGCCGGTAATAGAGCCACCATTTCCGGTGCATCTCCCTACTTCCCTGCATGGCATAGAGGAAAGCACCCGTTTTCACCAACGTAGGATTCTCGTGAGACGTAGAGTAGTCGAGATACCCCTCTACAAGTGGCATCTCATACTTAAAGTAACCGTCCTCGTTGTATATGGCTTCGGGCCATTTGTCCGATTGGCGGGTATTGACGTACTCCATCACCTTGTCGTAGGTCAGCATACCTTGTTGGCGCATGCTTGTGTACATAGCTTTGATTTCCTCCGGATAAGCCGCTTCAACCAAGTTCCACAGAGTATTCTCGGCACCGTTCCACACATTCTGCGAGCCAATGATATCGTGTATTTCCACATTGTAAAGGAATTCTATCGCACCTTCATTGTTTACACCGAAACACGTATCGTTATCGTAGAAGATGAACAGCCAAAGGCCGCCGTGATAATAAGTCAGAAACATATTCTTCGCCCGCTGGTCCACCATTCCGAAGACGAGCGTAATGACCCAGTAGAAAATAAGCTGATCCTTATCCATACGTGTGCCAATCTCCGCCTTGAACTTGTCTGCATCTCCTATACACGACACAATCCAGTCTGTAATGGCTTTCAGGTTCTCCGGCTTCTTCGTACCGTTCTCGTATGCGCCGTTGGCACCGTCATCGTCCGGGTAGCGGAATTCAAAGTCATTCGTCCAGTCCGCCTTGCCATCCGTCATTTTGTCATACTCCGATACACGCAGGTTGGTGCGGTCGGAAGTATTATTGGAGAACTCCACCGACTCATCGCCATCGGAGAAGCCGAACGTATCCTCCGCACTCTTGTCCGTGTTGAAGTTGTACTTGCCGATGAATTCTGCCGGAGCATCTTCCGTAGCCCGGTGCGCAATAATCATCGGGAAACCGCATACGGTAGTTCGGATCTTGCTGTCAGCCTTTTGCGGAATGGTCAGGAGGTTCATCTGTTTCAGCAACCAGCCGATGTAATTTGCCAGTCCGGTGTTGTGAGTACCCGAAGACTCGGCAAAGTCCGCCTTCATACAGAAATTGGTAGCCGGCAGCACTTCATCGTTCAACTGATACGTACTTGCATGCTTCCCGTCCATCGTCATGGTGAAGCCGGACTTAAACACCAGCTTGTAGTTCTTGCGCGGATAGTATTGAGACGATGTACCCTGTACGTCTATCTGAACATCCGTCGCAGTGAAGCTCTTCTCAGGATTCTGCAAGTCCGTATAGACCACCTTGACCGTCTTCTTATCCTTCTTGTACTGTGGCAGGTCGCCGATGATGTACATAACGGCCAGTTGCTTATTGAGTTTGTCAAGGTCAATGTTGCCGTAAGCGTCGTATATCTGGTTGCGCTCATACAGTGCCAGCTTTTTATCCACATCGTCCATGTCGGCAATGTAGTTATCGAGTAGCTGATACCGGTTCAGATTGTTGTTGTAGACGCGGATGTTGTAGACATCCACTGTAGCATCATTACTGCCGATAGAAATATCTGCCGGAGTGACCTGCGCAAAGCTGTCGGTAGTAGGATACTGAATGCTTCCGGATGCCACACCATTAATATAGGTATGTATCAACCTGTTCTCCGCCAACTCCGACACTACAAAAGAGACACGGATACGTTCTTCTTCCTTGAACCTGGCATCCACCTGCGTCTGTGTTGAAACGAACAATGCTTCTTGCGCAGTGATCCTGAAGCCCTTGCCATTGTTCCAGCAACTGATGATAGGTGTATCATAGTCCGTTACATTAGAAGTGGAGAACTCAAACTCTATCGTCTTACCGTTCTGGCGGATATCCTGTGCAAAGACTTTGAGAGGTATCTCTACGCGGGCATCTCCCTGCACACGCAAGGCAACGTTACCATTGCCATCCGCTACCCAACCATTCGTGGCCCAGTTGAAGCCGTTCATAGCAGCGGAGACAGCACCAAACTTCCATTCGTTTTTGTTCGTCTCAGCATTGGAGCGCCCCATCGACGTGAGATAAAGTTCCAGGTCTGCCGTTTCAGCTTCCACATCAATGGCGGACTTATTGACTTGCAGGATATGAGTTGCCGTTGTGGAACCACAAGTTACGGACATCAGCTGTTCACCCTGGTTGTTTACGCGATAGTTCCAGCTCTGGCGCGTACGCCCCACCTGGAGGGTAGACACTGCGGTTCCATTCACCGCCAGCGTAACTTTTGCCATGCTGGATGCCGGATCATAAACCACATACGGCACAATGACAGTGCTGTACTGCTCCGCCTCCGTCTCATAATACGAAATGGCTACCACCGGTGTGCTGTTACCCGTTTCGATACAGACAATGGTGTAGTAAAGGTGGTTGCTCTCTACTACATTGCCCGACAATTCCGCGGTTATGTACACTTCCAGCCTGTGTGCCCCGTGCGGTCGTGTCGGAAGCACCTGCGTCTGCTGACGATTAGTTACGGAAGTCGTGTAAGTATCTACTTCTTCTCCATCTATCCGGAAGTGAACCACCTTCTCTACATTGCCCACCGGGGTGTACTTATAGCTGATCGCACCGCTGAATATCTGCGAATCGTCGAATGTAGACGATATACTGATATTTACAGTCTCAACGCTGAACGTCAGTTTCCGGTTGGTGCCGTAGCAGTCGGTAGCTTCCACCACTATCGTATTGTTTCCAAGCAGCATATAAGCAGTCGCATCAAAAGAGTTCTCTCCCTGCCGGATCGTACCTGCCGACACACGCTTACCATTGACCGTATAAATCACGGTTCCGTCGCCGGTACTTACTCCGTCGAGCATGGACGAGAAGTTATACTTCAGAACGACTCTGCTTCCTTGGCTGACGATTTGTACACCCTCACTGACAAAGTTCAGGCGCATTTGCACCGAAGTGCCGCTACCGCCCAATTCGGACAGGCTCTTTTCTACCCATGTGTTGGTGCCTTTGAACTTCACGAGAGCAACGTCTTCCGTGGCTTCTTCATCCACAGAGGCATCCACGGTATCCAGTCCTCCCAGAGTGCTGTACTTTTCTATGGAGTCCACCACCAGATTGAATTCTTCGTGTTCCAGTTTGTCGCCGGCCTGTTTTACAGGTATATTCAGTTTTCCCATATCGTTTTGTTATTAGTATAGTTCAAAAGGAAAAATATAAGGGAACCCTTTGTTTTCCTGTTCTACCTTTCCGCCCGGTGCGGATAATGCGTGCATGATAAGGTTTGTCTCAAGCATAGAGGTGTCGGCCATATCACTCTCCATACGGCTGATTACGGCGCGAGTGGTGTTGCCTTTCTCATCGCTCTTTCGTACACTCATTACAAACTTGATATATCCCATGTTACGCTTGATTATTACTTAGTATATTTATGACTTCACGCTTGATAGCGGCAATAAAGGAAGATTGCTTCACCACTTCAATGATTGCTTTACAATAACGTTCTGGAACTTCTACTTCACCATCGGAGTAATAGATGGTTTTTGCCAGGTCTTCAAAACCAATGTCAAGCAGGACAGAGCTGTTGTACATCATCATGTTACCTAACTGGCAGGCTATATCAAAGAGACGTTTATTCCCCTCGAATGAGGTTTGCACCTCAGTTCTTCTAAAGTTTACTTTCATATATTCATTAAGTTTAATAAGTTGTTCTGCTTGTTTGTACCCAACATCCATAACGTATGGCTCCATCTACTTCATTGGATAACCATTTATAGTACACAAATTCCATCACTTCATTTTTACGCATGGCAAATGATCGTCCACCAGTAGTCTGATATCCTCCATCATACTCGATATAACTATCCACCAATTTTTCTTCGCCATCAATTAGATGATAGCTTTTGCCGGCCATTATATTAGGGATGGGGAATCCTCCGCCCATTCTTTTTATCTTTAACACATGACCATCATCATAAGTAAACATCGTAGGCAAAGTTATATAAATGTCTCTACTACTTCCATCGCACAAAATAAGAGCAGAAACAACATCGTAGGGAATTGTGGCACTGGACGAAGTAACAAATGTCTTAACTGCCAAACCAGATATATAACCTCCTGACATGGCTATTGCCACATTCTCTTTGGCTCCCCTGGCTGAAACAAGTACTGCATAGTTCTTACCTAAATTCCACCAGTCACTTTTATCATGGTTCTCAAAACGAGCTACTCCACGCATTCCACTTGTTGTAGGTAATACATTTCCACCGATACCAGCAAAACAATTATGGGGATCATTACGAAAGATTATATAAGCGTCGTTATTATAATTTCCATTTTCATCAACATTCGTAAGCCCATTCCCACTCAATTGAAAACCGGCGATGCTCCCTCCTTCCGCATTCACTATTCCATTTATGGTAGCTCCAGTCATGACAGCATCATTCATGTTCACATTGTTCATGTTCACATTGTTCATGGTAGCATCACTCATGGTAACGTTATTCATGGTAGCATCGTTCATAGTAACGTTGCCCTGTTCGTCCACCATAAATTTATTATTGATGACGGTCACACCTTCAAATTTTATCTTATCAGCCGATATTTTAGCCACAGAAATAAAGTTCCCCTCTTCATCCATTTCAAAGAAAGCACTGATATCCGCACGCTTCACAAACTTGCCGTCAGGGTCAACGTATTTGACAAACATTGTAGACATATTTGCCTCTGTAACCAGTCCGGAAGTGTTTAGTGAACCATCTTCATTGAAACAGCCGGACACAAGACTGATCTTTTCTTCAGTCTGCACGATATGGGTCGCATGCTCACCTTGGGTAGTCATTGTTTTCTCCAAATCCTCATCCAGTTTTCCGATCTTTTCAATCACTTCAACATTGCTTGCCACAACCTGCTCTATCTGCCCCTCCATATTCTTAACGTATGTAGTGGTAACAGTTGACGAAGCCTGCCAATGTTCAATGCTGAATGCCTCTCCGGCAGCTTTAGCAACCTTGCAGACCAGTGTGTCGTTGTCATACTTCACGCCATCTTCCGCGTACACCGCATTCGTCCATAAATCTCCGATATCATACGCTTGCCCGTCGGTGGGCTTCTCTACGAATACACGGCGCTTGCCGTCGGCTGTGTCCTGCGCCTTGGCGGCGTTTTCCAGTGCCATCAGCGTCAGGTGGTCGGTGATGTCGTTCCATACCCAGGTGTCACCGCTCTTTTCGAAGCGGTAGCCGTGGCCTGTCAAGCGATTATAGAACATATCCTGCTCGTGCATCACCTTCTGGGCATCAGTCGCCCATTCCGAGGCGGGGATATTGTCCGGGGTTGGATCGTAATCAAAGAACCAGATGGTGTACTCCTTGTCCGTCTGCTCCCGGATGATGTCGAGATTGGCTTGAAACTCGTTGAGCATCTCATCCACACTCTTTCCGGTGGAGATGGAAATGAAGTTACCGATAAACTTGTTCAGAAGCGGAGAAATGATGGTCACTTCTTTGCCGCTCAGTTCATAACCGTTGATACCTTTATATTGCTTGATAGAAGGGGCGTCATCGCCAACGGTGGACAAGATGATGGCGTTCTGGCGTTCTGGATCGTTGCGGTTGCCCAACTGTACAATGTGGTCACCGGCTGCCGGGATGCTGCTGCCTGTGGCACAATCCGTCTTGGACAGGTCAATATAGTTGTCTCCTGTGCCAACTACGTAGCGCCAATAGAAACTGTTGGCTGCGCCCTGCATGGCACCTTCCTTAATATTGAAGGTCTGTGCCCGTACCAGGTCGTCCGGTTCGAACTCCTGGATAATTGCCCTGTTGTCTTCGTTCTGCTCGAAGTAGCAGCGATAGACAGCTTCCAGTTCTTCCACCTTGGTGCACTCCATAGATGCGGGGGTAAGGAGGATTTCACCGCCAACGTGAGACAGGCGTTTGATGACCAGCTCCACGAAGTACGCCAGTTTGCGCACCAACATACGATCTACCTCGAAATAGGACTCACCGGTTTCAGCATCTTCCTTCAGGATGAAGCCTGCACCCAGGTCGCCGGAGACGAAGCCGGGAGAGACGATGCTCAGTACCCGCTTGATCTGGTCGATGACGGCCGTCACAGAATCATTATTCTCGATGGTGATGCCACGGCCCTTGTCGCCAATCATCAATCCCTTGAGGAAGGTGATGAGTCCTGCCGCTTCGTCACTCTTCAGTCTGCTCAACGCACGCAGTTCGATTTCCTTCAGTGTCCGCAGGCCGGAAAGCACGCGGTAATCGGTGATTTCCCTGCCGTCCCAGCTCTTCAGGATGTCCAGTACGGACTCTTCCTGCTGCTGTGCCACTACATACCTCAGTTGCTCCAGGGTGGAGTCTACGGACTTCTTCCAGCCCTTGCCCACCTGGTTGGCACACTCGATGGTGGCTGCCGAGAGGTTGTCCAGCTTCCTCACCACTTTGGTCATGCGGCTGTCCCGTCCGCCTTCTTCACCAAAGTATTCCGTACTGAGCAGACGCACGCTTTGCCCTAACTGCAAGGGTACGTTGTGGCGTTCTATGTAGATGTAGTCCGTTTCGCCGCCATACTTGGCAATGTCTTCACTGTACTTCGCCAGATAGTCGTCCACGGCTGCTTTGTATTCCTGTTCGGCGGCATGTTCGTACTCTACGGGCATACTGAAGTTCCAGGGGATGTACTCGTTGCCCTTTCCGGGGATGAGGTTGCCGCCCGGCACTTGCTGCTGTTCGTCGGGATAGGTGTTGATGATCTCCCACTCTTTGGTGTCGGAGTTATAGTTCGCTTCAAAGTCACGTCCGGCAAGGTCGCCCGTCTGGAAAGTGATGTGCTTCACCTGCTCGGCTATTTCGTACTGGCAGGGATCAAAGTCCATGCCGGCATCCTTGAAGTAGTAGACGGTGAAGGGTTTTTCATCGTTCCCTATCTGCTCTTCGGTGCGCACGGATGATACGGTTCCCTTGTAGTGCGGATAGATATCGGTGAAAGCGTCGGCTTCTACCGCTTCATAGAGTCCGTACTGCGTGTTACGGTCCACATAGGCGGCACGGTCCGGCAGTTGCAGGCGCGAGAAGCCGTAGCGTTTGCGGTCGATGTTGCGGGTACTTCCTAAGGGGATGAGGCGTGTGAAGAACTTTACATCGTTGCTGTTCTCCGACTGGTTCAGCGAGGTCATGCCCTGCCGGTAGCCCAGCGGCACACGCTCGCCACGTTCGCAACGGCAAAGGTTGATGACGTATCCGTCCGCCCACCACTCCGTTTCAAATGCGTCTGCCATGGCAGAGAGGGCATCCCAACAGGTGCTGTTGTTGTACTCTATGGTTTGATTTGGAACTACCACCACGTCGCCTATGCTCCAGACGGTCTTGCCGTAGATGCGATTCATGTTCTCCACCCACCTTTGCAGATGCTGGCGCGGGCTGCCGTCGAGAACGAACTCCGAGCTGTACTGCCCATCCGTCAGGTTGAGGTACATCACCCGTGCCGCATCGTGTTCGGGGCCGTAGAACTTGACGGAGTAGCTATACTCTTGCGTCGATACCTGCTTCGGCTTGTACTCCTTGTTCATGCTGAACTTCACTTCTTCCAGCATCACGTAGTCGTTCACTTCCAGCGTCACGAAGAAGGGATGGGTGAAGTTTGCCGACACGGCATTCTCCGCCATCAGCTCCAGGTTCCAGGTTGAGGAGTCGGCAGTGTTCACGGTAAGTTTCAACGCCCCGTTCTGATTGTATATTTTCAGTTCCATACTTTGATTCTTTAATGCAGTTTTATAGGTCAATAGCCTGATACGGGTTTGGTTCTCTGAACTTCAGCTTCATTTTGCCGTACACCTTGCCCCCGGCTGTGAGGGGCGAATACATCTCGTGCGAAGCGGAGCTTTTGAAGTACATCCGATAGTGCGTGCCCAATTCGGGCAGGGCGAACACCAGCCATCCGTTCTTCAGGAAGTCGATGAAGGCGATATACTTCTCGTACCATTCGGCAGGGCTATCCGCCAGGATGCCGAACTGTAGGGTCACGTCGCGCGCCTCGTAGTGAGGGTGCTGTCTCTTATACA
>ENA-OZHC01000628-OZHC01000628.1-human-gut-metagenome-genome-assembly--contig:-NODE-628-length-14889-cov-6.143185_pt1 | contig 14889 bp, 10 predicted proteins | sample MGYA00244043_ERZ653680 | MGnify/ENA primary metagenome ERZ653680 (study PRJEB26926, sample SAMN06165323) | human gut metagenome | biome: ENVO:00009003; feature: ENVO:2100002; material: ENVO:00002003...
CCTTCGTCGGCAGCGTCAGATGTGTATAAGAGACAGCTACGAAGTGAGTCCTGAGAACAGGAATCACAAGTGTAATGTTTGTGAATACAAAGTAAAGAAAGTGAGGAAGAAACAAAGAAAAAGCGTGCAAACCTTATAAGAAAGGTGCACGCTCAATATGAGTTATTCTATTATTAAATTCCGTCCTTTGGGATATTTCACTTTATATCGCAGAGGTAAATCACGTTGTTCGCCGGGCTGTAGGGTTATTTGCCAGGTGATGATGCCTTTGGCCTCGTCCAGTGTTCCGCCACTGATTTCTTCTGCCGTCACGGTGATGTTGTTGTTGCGTGATACGGGTAGTTGGTCGTAAAGAGTGAGCGTTACAGGCTCTGGACGTGTATTGCGTACAGAGAGTTTCCAGGCAATGGATTGCGTCTGGTTGGAACCTATGAATTTGCGGGAAGTATATTCATTCTCTTTCGTACGCTGTATCATGATGCGTTTGTCACGACCTAAAGAGAAGGATAGTGTATCGTTCTGTTGGGTGACGTTCATGATGGACTTGCCTATGAAGGTATTCTCAAAGTAAACATTTGCTTCACCTTCAAGTAAGTTCAGCTTTTCCCAATCGGTTACCTGAGCAATCAGGAAAGCATCTTTGTCTATCTTCGGAGTGCTCTGATAAGCATAAGAAGCGGGTAATTCGTAATGTCCGATTTCAGCAACTACAGGTTTGTTGTCAGAAGGAATGGTGTAGGGGACTTTTATTTCAAATTCATAGCCCATCTGTCCCTGGCTTTGTTCAACGTCAAGGGCCATGCTGGCTTCTTCTTCGTATTGAATATCTTTTTTATGATTTACCTTAAGACCGGAGACAGCGCCTGCCATAAGAGGTTTCCTTTCAGCGCCGTAACCTACTACCACTACTTCATCCAATGTCTGTGTATCCTCCTGAAGGGTAACATTCATAATGTTTCCTTGTATATCTTTGGTCTGAGTCTGAAGGCCAATATATGAAAACTGAAGTTTGTTTTGTCCATTGGGAATAGTTATGGAATACTTGCCGTTTATGTCGGTTATGGTTCCTATCGTAGTTCCCGGGATGGTAACGGTGGCACCTATTACGGGCGTGCGTTCATTATCAAAAACGACTCCTGAAACAGTGTTTCCATTGAGATTCAAATTGTAGCGTGGTGCTGCAAGTCCGTAATCCAACCAGTAAGTAGACAGAGTGGGGGCTACGCTTCCGGTGGAAGGATTAGAGGATGAAAGGGATAATTCTACATTCTTCCACTCTTCCTTGGTATTCTGAAAGATGTTGGCTTTGTAAACGATGGAGATAGGTTCGGCCAGGCTACCGGAACGAACATCATAGGAGGGGAACCAACCGGCATTTTTCACATAATAATTCAGAGTGAATGTAGCTTTACAGGCTGCTGGTGCATTTACATTGACTATAATTTCACTCATAGGGGTTAGGGCCTTACCGCTTAACTGTGCCAGTTCAGAGTTCAGTTGTCCCTGTCTGATGGCAAGCTCGGCTATCTGTTCATTGATAGCCAGTTCTTTTGCTTTTAGAGTTTTCAACTGTCCGGAGTAATATTGATTCACCTCTTTGATAGTAGCCAGAGAAGTAGCGGTATTCTTATTGCTGACGGAACAGTTTGTTTTCAGCATTTCATATTCGGCACTGATGAGTCCAAGCTCGGCGTTCTGTTCTTTCTGCTGCTTCTCTATTTTTTTAAGCTCCTTTTGCAGGCTTTGTTGCTTTTCGCTGACGGCGAGGCTGTCTATATAGTTGTATTGCCGGTTGACTGCCGTAACGGTGAGTTTTCCTTTTGCGCTGACCTGCATACTTTGTGCATCCATATAGGGGGATAATCCGGTAAAGATGAGTGTTGAGTTTCCTGCCGGAATATCTACTTGCTTGGTACGCGTCACTTGAGCGCCGTCAATGAACAGCATTACTTTTTCGGCAGTTGTTTTCACCTTGTTTTGTCCCATAAGGGTGGTGGCTGCACAAAGGCAGAAATATGCCCATACTCCTAATCTCAGTCGTTTCATAGTCAGTTTTTTAATGTTATGTCACAAATATATGGATATTTCATTAACAATTGCTTTTATATATTGTCTTTTTTGCTTGCATCTTTACTGAAAAGATTGTTCTTTTGTGCAATGTGTTTATTTACTTAATCTATTTGGGCTTTATGAAAATCAATCAATGGATGTTTTACTCTTTGTTTCTGGGACTCATCAGTTGTCAATCGCAAGAGCAGACTTTTACCGTGCAATGCACCGGACTGGACGCTTACGAAGGAGATACGGTTTATCTGTGGCGATATGGCGCCGACCGTATGACGGGTGACCGTGATTACGGGAAAGGCCCTCTGGATTTCGCTATTATCAGAAACGGGGAAGTTTCATTTTCCGGAAAAGAAGATACGTTGCATATCTATGGAATGGAGCATCCCGGCAATATGAATTTCTTTTATCCCGAAGGAGGGAAACTGACGCTGACCAATGTAGTCCCACCGGCAATGCCTGTACCGGACAAGAGTACCAATCCCCATTCACAAAATGTACGTCTTTGGAAGCTTTGGCATGAAGATCTTTTTCCGCTGGAAGCTACGCGGCAATTTGTATTCGACAATGCCCGGAACGCAATAGGATGGATGGTGTTTGATCGTTGGGCAGCAATCTATCCGGATGAACTGGAAACATTGTACCAGAAAACTCCTTTACAAATGCGCGACAGTACATCTGTATTGATAGGACTGAAACGGATGCTGGATGCTACCCGTAGCCTGAAGCCGGGAGATCGTTTTGTTGATTTCAAACAAGTGGAGTATGTAGAGAAAGACAGTTTGCTCTTTTCGGACATTGCAGGGCAGGGACATCCTGTGTGTTTACTCTTTTTTCTGAAGCCCGATGAAAAAGATGCCGTTCGTGCAGAAATCAAAAATCTGCGAGAACAATATCCCGATATACGCATAATTGTTCCCACTTATAGATATCAAGATCCGGAATTCAAAGAGTTCATTCATGAATTGGAAACCGAATATCAGGCGACCATCCTGGATGACAGTCGCCGTTTTGAGAAAAGTGCCCGTTGGAAGTATCGTATTTACGGTTCTTTCAATTACGAATATTTATTTGATGCCCAAGGGCAGTTGGTGAAGATGAACCCTATTTTATAAAGACGCATAATAGGCTTCTGCCTTTGCAAGTGTCTCGGGTTTGCCTACATCAAACCAGTTTTCGCTGTCTATGGGAAATCCCTGAATGCGTGCTTTCGGGCAGATATCCACATAAAACGGGATAATGGAGAATTTCCCTGTCCAGCGTTCGCCTTCCATATAGCGGAAAATAGAGGGAGAAAGAACATGGACGCAGCCAAAGGCTTGCAGCTGATAATGATCGCTGGGATAATCGAGTTCTTTGGGAAGTACTTCGCCTGTAGAAAGATTCGTCCAACCACAAAGACGGTTATCTTGATCCATTAACAAATAACGGGATGTTTTCCGGTGATTAGTGAGCAGAGTGGCATCTGCATCACTTTCCAGATGGTGGTGGTAGAAAGCATTGAGATCCAGGTCTGTCAGGATATCGGCATTATGTATAAGGAAAGGCTCGTTGCTCTCCAGCAGAGGACGGGCTTTTTTGATACCACCACCGGTATCCAGCAGTTCACCCCGTTCGTCACTGATATGAATATCCACACCAAAATTCTCATTGGCACGAAGAAAGTCGATGATCTGGCTTCCGAAGTGGTGAATGTTTATGGTGATATCATGGAAGCCGGCATCTTTCAGTTTTAGGATGACACGCTCCAACATCGTTTTGCCTGCTACGCGGACAAGTGCCTTGGGCATATTGTCTGTCAGTGGGCGCAGGCGGGTGCCAAGACCTGCGGCGAATATCATTGCTTTCATTGTTTCAAAATTTTGATCTGTCGATCAATTGAATTAATATTTTTAATTTAAGTTTCATAAGCAGATTGAAAAGAGTGCTATCTCCGTGTCAGGTCCGTACCCACTCCGTATTATCTCCGTACTATCTCCGTGTCTGGTCCGTACCATCTCCGTATAAAGTCTGTTCGTATAGGTACGGAGCAGGTACGGAGTTGGTACGGACCAGATACGGAGCGGATTATTAGGAGATAGCTTTTAGCTTTTCGCCTTAAACGTCTGTTCAATGTTCTGTTCCCTATGCATCAGATTTACTTGTACTCCGAATTTCCGGTTCAGATGTTCTGCAAGGTGTTGTGCTGAATAAACCGAACGGTGTTGTCCGCCTGTGCATCCGAAACAAATGGAAAGGTTCGTAAATCCTCGTTCCATATATCGTTTCACGGAAGCGTCTACCAAGCCGTATACATGTTCGAGGAACGTGGTTATTTCCCCGTCGTCTTCCAGGAAGCGGATGACAGGTTCATCCAGCCCGGTGAAAGGTTTGTAACGGTCGTACTTGCCGGGATTGTTCACCGCGCGGCAGTCGAATACGAAACCACCTCCGTTTCCGCTGGAATCTTCGGGAATGCCTTTCTTATATGCAAAGCTGGTAACTTTCACAACAAGACGGCGTTTCTGCAAATCGTCAGTGAACTGTTTCAGTTCGGTAAGTTCTTTCAATACATGGCAGAGGTACGGATATTCGGGATACGGTTCCTGTAATAGCTGCCGCAGGTTTTCAATGGCAAAGGGTACACTCTGAATGAAATGTGGTTTCTTCTCAAAATAACCACGGAAACCGTATGCACCCAGCACCTGCATAGTACGGAACAATACGAAATGGCGTAATTGTGCATAGAAATATTTCTCGTCCACAGGTTGGTATTTACACAGGGAGTCCAGATATTCTTTTAAAAGCTCTTTGCGCAAACTATCGGGATAATTCGCCTTGGCTTGCCACAGGAAGGAAGCCACATCATAATAAACAGGACCTTTACGTCCGCCCTGGAAGTCGATGAGCCATGGCTCGCCTTCTTTAATCATAACGTTGCGGCTTTGGAAATCACGATACATGAATGTGGCCGAACTGCTACGCATCAATACGTCCGCCATTTTCTGGAAATCATCTTCCAGGCGGTCTTCCTGAAACTCCATTCCGGTAGCTTTCAGAAAACAGTATTTGAAGTAATTCAAGTCCCATAAGATACTGCGGCTGTTGAATTCCGATTGTGGGTAACAGTATGAGAAATCCATTCCGTCTGCGCCGGAGAACTGTACGGCTGGCAACAGGCGCATGGTCTTGCGCAGAAGCTGCTTTTCTTCTTCATCAAAAACACTTGTCTTGCGCCCTTTCTCGATGGCATTGAACAGGAGAGTGTCTCCCAGGTCTTCCTGGAGATAAAATGCATCGTTATCACTCTTTGCTACAACTTGTGGCACGGGGAGTCCTTTCTTGCGGAAGTGATCTGCCATATAGAGGAAAGCCTGATTCTCTTCGAGGGAGGTTCCGCTGACACCGATAAGGGTAGGGGTGCCCGTAAGGCGGAAGTAACGGCGGTTGGAGCCGGATGAAGGAAGTTCTTCAATAGCTTCCGGTTCGTGTCCGGTATACGTACAATATAATTTCTTGAGTTCTTCAGTAATCATAGTAATTTACTTTTATTTGGGCAGCTAAGGTAAGAGTTTTAGGGAATATATACTACCTTTGCGGGAAATAAATCTGTGCGGTATGATAAGAAATATTCCCCAATTTCTGATAGCGGCGCCTACTTCGGGCACTGGAAAAACCACTGTCAGCCGATTGCTGATGACGTTATTGACGCAGAAAAAGCTACGTGTGCAGCCCTATAAGTGCGGGCCGGATTATATTGACACGAAGTATCATGAACAAGCCTGCGGAATTCCGTCTTATAATCTGGATCTTTTTATGGCTTCCGGGCATCATGTACGTAAGGTATACAATCATCACGCAGTAGATGCGGATGTCTGTATTATAGAAGGTATGATGGGAATGTTTGACGGATATGACCGTAGTAAAGGCTCGTCGGCAGAAATAGCAAAGGTACTTCATCTGCCCGTGGTGCTGGTGGTAAATGCTAAATCGGCGGCCTATTCATTGGCGGCAATGATAAAAGGGTATATGGATTTTGATCCGCAGGTGGAGGTGGCAGGTGTCATTTTCAACCAGGTGGGCGGTGACCGACATGAAGAGATGCTGCGTGAAATCTGCGAAGATCTGAATATTCTTTGTTTCGGATGTTTGCGGAAGTATGATGTGCTGAAAGAAGAAAGTCGTCATTTGGGATTGGATTTTAGTCGGAAAGGGAAAGGAAGTATCACCAAAACAATGATGAAAGAACTGGAACATCAACTGGACATTGAGTTATTGCTGGAGATGACAAGACGGAGTGTGAATATTCCTGATAAACCGGAGAGAAGAAAGAGACCGCTTGCCAATATGAATATATGGATTGCCCGCAATAAGGAGAGTTTTTCATTTATTTATGCAGAACATCTGGAGTGGTTGAATTGGTTGGGGAAAGTTACTTATTTTGATCCGGAGGATAATAGCGTGGTGTTACCGGATAATGTGGATGTGCTCTACCTGCCCGGAGGCTATCCGGAGAACCGTGCCAGGCAACTGAGTGCGGCAAAGAATGTGATGAACTCCATCAAAGACTATATAGAGCGAGGCGGATATACCCTGGCAGAGTGTGGGGGGATGATGTATCTTACATCCGTTTTGATAACAGGTACTGATACTCGTATGGAGTACAATATGGCGGATGTACTGCCCGTCAAGGTATCCGCATTTAAGGGTGATATGCGTCTGTCACTGGGATATAGGAGCTTTGAATTGAGAGGTATGAAGATACGTGGGCATGAGTTCCATTACTCACAGGTCATTGAATCGGATGAGGAACTAATCTCGGCAGCACAGGTATATAACGCCAAGGGACAGCCGGTGAATACACCGGTCTATCACTATAAGAATCTGATTGCAAGTTATACGCATTTATATTGGGGCGAAACAGGATTCATGGGACTGTTTGAACCGGCCCCGGGAGATCCGGTTTTATTCTGAAATTTTAGTGTTATGAGAAAGATTTATACCAGAACGGGAGATAAGGGAATGACAGGCATCCATGGTGGAGAACGTGTTCCGAAGGATGATATCCGTATAGAGGCCAACGGTTGTATTGATGAATTGAACACTGTAATAGGCATTGTCAGGTCATTGCTGCCGGTAGATGATGTTTGGCAGGAATTGTTGCATGATATACAACGTGAGTTAATGGTAGTGATGAGCCACGTTGCTACTCCTTCCGCATTGCGGGATGCAGATCCTGAACGTCCGGGGAGCGGTAATCCGAACCCACTGCATGCGGCAGAGATGACTGTGCAGTGCGAACAGGCTATGGACGCTATGATGCTCCGGTTGGAAGATAATGGCTATTTCCTCTTGCCGGGAGGGACGCAGATTTCAGCGCAATTGCAATTTGCCCGTGCCGTGGCACGTCGTGCCGAACGGCGGCTCTGGACTCTGAATCGGGAGGACTCTGTACCGGAAGATATCCTGCGTTTTATCAACCGTCTTTCTGATCTTTTCTTTGTCATGGCACGCATGGAGATGCAGCGGCAAGGATGGGACGAGGAACGATGGCAAGCGTTTGCTTATAAGAGAAAGAGGAAACAGACTTAATGCCTGAAATAGAATACCTTCTTTTTGAAGACCCACAGACTCAACAGGAAGTATACTATAACTTGTATCCATAGTGTTATCATTTCCGGACGAATATCCGCCAGGGTTCCTCCCATTGAATTCAATTTGACAAAAGCCAACACGGCAGGGGCTGCCGGAACTACATAGTGTGCTGCCTGCCAGTACCATGGCATCAGTTCAAGTGGGTAGGAAACTCCGGACAGAAAGATATATCCTACGGAGAAGAAAGCAATCATCAGCAGGGGAGCTTCAGAATCAGTGAAGTAGCGTGATGCCGCCAACCCGAAGAAACTTGTCCCTAACAGGAAAGGAATCATCATCGTAATAATATCCCTGCCATTTCCTATATTGGGAATGCTGAAAAAGTGAGGAAGCAAGCCTAACAGGAATAAGGCAAAGACGAAGTAAAGCATAACGTAAACGAAAGTTCTTCCGGAAATGTTATATAATGCTTGAAGCCAAGTAAGTTTTTTGTGCTTACCTACCACCTTCCCCTTCGGGAACTCCTCCGCCTCTTCTCCTGTCACCATTCCTATCACCATCAGCAGTGTCTGAAAAATAATGATAATCATAACAGCGGGAATGAGGTATGAACCGTATCCTTCGGTATAATTATATAAGGCTGTACCCGACACGTTTACAGGTGCCGATGAGGCTACTGCCAGCAGTCCCTGAGGAGGTAAGAATACAGCACCTTCTGCACGATGCGCATCGTTTACGGCAAGCATCACACGGGAAGAAGCTTCTTGTAGATTCTTAAAATTCAAGAAAGCATCCGTGGAGGCATAAACGGTAAAGACTGATTGTTCACCGCGACCGACGCGGGCATCAAAGTCAGCGGGGAGGTAAAGAATACCATCTACTTTACTCTGTTTCAGCCATTCTTTTGCTTCAAGATAGTTCGGAGTCAGTGCATAGACTGATGCCTGTGGGGTGGCATTGAGCAGACGGATATATTCGCGGCTGAGGGCGGAATGGGAATTGTCGACGATGGCAACCGGTGTTTTCCGCACAAGGTTGGGAGCATACATTAAGTTATATAAAAGTCCGTAAGCGAAGATGCCTCCCATTAGTACTAACAGTATAGCCGCATTGGTGCTGATGGAGCGCCATTCGCGGAAAATGACAGTTGCTATTGAGTTGTGAGAAGTATTGTGTACGCGGGGAAGCGGTGTTTCATGCTCACAAATACTAAGTTCTTCCTTATCCTTCAGAATCCAATGTTTCAATCTGGGTAGTATCAGTAGCGCCACCAACGGAAAAAGCCAAAGTATGGCTGCCGATTGCCAGTAATACCCGAATCCCGAATCAAAATAGAGCATGGATTGTGCTATTTCCGTGAAATGACGGACAGGAAACAGGTAGGATGCGGCATGTACGGGAGGGTACATACTCGTCACTGGGAAAGTGACTCCGGAGAGTGTGGCACCGAGTGAACCGACCATGGATACAATACTGATGATATAAGCTATCCGTGGAAAAATAGAGAAGATGAACACGGCAAGTGCCTGTGTGGCAATAATAAAGAGTATTGTCATAAGGTTCATCATGAGCAGACTTCCATGGAAGGGAATGTGCAGTACACCGTATAGGATGTAGTTAGCCAAAATACCGATTACGGAGAAGATGAAAGTATAAGGCAGTAACTTCCCGACAACTGCTGTGAGGATATTTCCCCGCGCTGTTGTCAGCCACTCCTGTGCCGTATGGAACTTCAATTCACTACCTATGATATAAACCGTTATCAATAGAATAAGTATCTGGAACAAGACATAGAAGAAAGGCTGGCTCAGATAAATGGAGTAATCGAGGTCAGGGTTATAAAGAGGGTGCATACTGGATTGCACGGGTAGGAGAAATGTGGTGATTTGCTCCTGGCTGACTCCCAAAGAGACGGCTTCCATAGCAATGGGAGAGAGGGCGACAGGTGCCAGTGCCGTTTCAAAAGCTGCCATTAGTTCACTACCTACGGAAAGAAGGGCATAATGATAATAATAAGAGAGTGTGGCATCCATTCCTGTCGTAGCCCGTTGGGTAAAACCTGTGGGGATGGACAAGTAACCATAGATTTCTTTCCGTTGCACGGCTTGTCGGGCGGCTGTTTCATCGGTGAAGTGCCGGGTTACTTTGAAGGTTGGTACAGCGGAGATGTTTCGTACTATTTGCCGGGATGTGGCGGTGTTATCCTGGTCGACAATGCCGATAGGGATATTCTCCATTTGTCCGCTGCCGAAAATGGTTGCCATGAAGAACAGGCAGAACAGGGGCAGCACGAGACATACCCCGAAATAAAGTCGGCGGGAAGTCATGCGGCGAAGTTCGCGACAGAGTACGTTATATAATGGATGTTTCATCATTCACAAAGTTATTTCAATGATTACACATATTAATCATTTATGGTCAATAGCACTGACATTCCCGGACGCAATCCTTCAACTTTTTGGGTAGGACGGGCGTGTATCTCAAATGTCTGCATGTCATAGCTTCCTGTCTGTTTGGTTGATTTCCAGGTGGCAAAACTACCCAGCGGACTGATATAATAAATACGGAATTCCACATCTTTCTTGCCGATAGCCGGGACTTCCGCACGGAATGTACCGTCCATCTTGAATTGGGGCATCAGATCTTCGCGTATATTGAGTACAACATGTGCATCGTTCATAACGACCAGATTCATAATAGGAGTACCCGGTGCCACAAGCTCTCCACGTTTAGGAAACAGGGTTGCAATCTGTCCGTCTTCCGGTGCTGTCAGGCGCGAATCGACAAGGAGGGCGGAAACTTCATCCACCGTGCTTCGCGCTGCATCTACCATGCTTCGTGCCGATGCACGGTCCTCACTTTGCGCACCGTCTACTGCCATCTGATACTGTTCGTAGGCGGCACGTTCGGCGGCTTGTGCGGCACGGTACATGGCTTCTACTTCGTCCTTTCGTTGCGAGGTGACAACACTGTCTTTGTACAGTGTCAGGATGCGTTGGTAGGTTGTTTGCGCCAAGGTCAGGTCACTCTTGGTTTTATTCCAGAGTTGCCCGGCAGTGGCAATGATTTGTCGGCGGGTACCGGCATCGATTTTCTTATTCTGTTCCTGGGCAACTTGTTCCAGGGCATTTACTTGCCGGTATTTGGCTTCTATCGTCGGACTATTGATGACGACAAGTGTATCACCTGCCTTTACCCAGTCTCCTTCACGGACAAGGAATGAGTCTATACGTCCGGGAAGTTTACCGCTGATACGGATTTCGGTTGTTTCTATCTGTCCTTGGAGCACAAGGGGCTGATGACTCATGAGCAACATTCCCAAGAGAGAGACTAATATAGTGATTGCCAATATGATGACAAATGCGATGCTGATGCTTTTTTTTGATAGTTCCATAATTGTTATATTTTAATGAAGAATGAGGAATGAAGAATGAAGAATTACCTTGCGGCATGCTTGCATAGCGCAGCCAAATTCTTCATTCATCATTCTTAGTTCTTCATTCTTAGTTCTTCATTTAACAGCGTAGCTGCTGAATTGTTCCGGTGTACCACAAAGTGCCAACAGGTTCATTAGTGTTACATCATATTCATAATAGGCCGCCAGGCGGGCTACCTTAACGGTGGCAAGCATGGTTTCGGCATCTATTACCTCGGTACTGGTTGCCATGCCTTCAGCAAAGGATTTCTTACGAATTCGTACAAGCTCTTCACTCAGGGCAATGGTTGAGTTGAGTGCCTGCACATTATCCTGTGCCTTTTGCAATCCTGTGTATAGCTTGTCTATGCCTACTGAAAGGTCGTCTTGCGCCTTATCTTTTCCCAAAGCAAGAGTTTGCTCGGTAATTTTCGACTGGCGGATACGTTTCTCCCTTGCCAGTCCGTCGAAAAGATTCCAGGTGAAACCTACTCCGACAATCGTGCGTGGCACGAGGTTGCTCTGTATCCCGTGGGCGTAAAGCGTTTGTTTGCCGAACAGGGCAATGTCAGGCAAATAGCCGCTTTGGTCTATCCGTAATTGTTGTTTGGCAATGCTCTGTTGTAGTGACAACTGGTTCAGGATATAGTTGCCCGAACGCATCGTTTGCTGAAACTCCTCTTTTGCCGGGAGTGTGGAATTGATAAAGAGAGGAGACGTAGGCTCAATCTTGCAGGTATCCTCCTGATTGAGCAAGGTACGTAAAGCACTTTCCACGACTGTAACTTCTTTCTGTGCGGCTTCCAGTGCCCGCCAGGCTTCGTCCATATTCACTTGTGCAAAGAGGCGTCCGGCCTTGTCGATCATTCCGGCTGCTTCAAGTTTGAGGGCATTTTCATAATGCTGTTTCAAACCGTTATAAGTGTCCTGGCGGACTGCTGCAACTTCCCTGGCGAGACTAAGACCGTAATAGCTTTCTGCCAGCAAGGTTCGTTGTGTGGCATCTGTCTGTGCACGGTTTTCCCGGGCAAGGTCAATCATCCGATTTCCGATTTTGCCTGCCCGTATACGCTTTCCACCGGAAAAGACCACCCAGTCGGCTGTTAAGCCTACAGTAGTCAGATTGCGGGGAGCAAGAGGAAAAGCCAGAGTGTAGCTACCTATCTGATCCAGTATTCCGCTGATGAATTTATCGTCCGGCAGGATGCCGTGTACAAAATCCTTTGCCGGATCTGTGAATTGGGATAGGGGTTGTTTCACTTCTATCTTTTCGGACATGTGGACATACGTACCGGCTCCCTGTAGGCTCGGATACCACAAAGCATTCAGTTTATCCCGCTCTGTGCGGGCTGTTTCAATACCTTTATCCGCAATCTTCAGGCTTTGATTGCCTTTTTGCAGCATTTGCAGGGCGTCGTCGTAGCTGAGGGAGAGTTTCGTTTGCGCCGTCACAGATAGGCTCGCTCCCAACAGGACGATCAATAAAATATGTTTCATACGTCAAGTTGTTGGTTTAGGTTCGTTTATCTCAAACACTCGTTCGTTTCTATTGTTCAATGGTGGCATGAAAATGGAAGCTTCTTTTTGTTCGGATAATTACCAAGACCGTTGAATACCTATTCTACAGACCGTAGAATACCTATTGCCAAATACCTCGTAATTGGCGGCACCCATAAAGCTGCAAGCTACGTGCTACAAATGCCTTTCGGAATATAGCGCAGCCACTTGTAGCTCGTAGCTCGTAACTCGTAACTTTTTCATGCAAGCATGAAAGTTCTACACTCTATTTGCATTATCTTTGCCCTCTCTAAAAAACATTTTCTTATGGAGAAACTTCATCCTATTATGTTTGCCGGTACCGGTAGTGATGTAGGCAAAAGCATCATTGCCGCGGCTTTCTGCCGTATTTTCCGTCAGGATGGCTATCATCCGGCACCATTTAAGGCACAGAATATGGCACTTAATTCCTATGCTACACCTGAAGGGCTGGAAATAGGTCGTGCCCAGGCTGTTCAGGCCGAAGCGGCAGGAGTCCCCTGCCATACGGATATGAATCCGTTGTTGCTGAAACCTTCTTCCGATCATACTTCACAAGTGGTACTTAACGGACGTCCCATCGGTAACCGCAGTGCCTATGAGTATTTCCGTGTTGAAGGCCGTGAAGAGTTGCGTCACGAGGTTTGTTCAGCTTTCGACCGTCTTGCCACCCGTTATAACCCCATTGTGATGGAAGGCGCCGGAAGTATTTCCGAGATAAACCTCCGGGATACGGATCTGGTAAACCTGCCCATGGCCCTGCATGCCGGAGCAGATGTGATCCTCGTAGGAGACATTGACCGGGGAGGAGTCTTTGCCAGCGTCTATGGTTCGTTAATGTTGCTGCGCCCTTACGAAAGGGAACGCATCAAAGGCATACTAATCAATAAATTTCGTGGGGATATCCGCCTGTTCGAATCCGGAGTAAAGATGCTTGAAGAACTTTGTGACATTCCCGTGGTAGGCGTTGTTCCTTATTATAAAGATATTTATATCGAAGAAGAAGATTCGCTGGCCCTTGCCACGAAATCCGTGCAGACAGAGCAGGGTAAAGTAAACGTAGCGGTTGTATTGCTGCGCCATCTCAGTAACTTTACCGATTTTAATGTGCTGGAACGCGATCCCCGGGTGCACCTTTTCTATACGAATAACGTAGATGAATTGGCGAAAGCCGATATCATCCTGTTACCCGGCAGTAAGAGCACCCTTGCCGATTTGCACGAATTGCGTCGTAATGGTGTGGCACAAGCCGTGATACGTGCCCATCGTGAAGGCGCCACCGTTATGGGCATTTGCGGCGGCTATCAGATTATGGGACAAGAAGTGTGTGATCCTGACCATGTGGAAGGAGAAATAGAACGTTTACCCGGTTTAGGACTTCTGCCTGTCAGTACACACATGACGGGAGAGAAGATTACCCGGCAAATAAGATTCCACCTTTCCCCTGTTGCAAGGGAAAACAGCCATTTGTCTACTGACGGAATGCAGGCAAATCTGGAAGGTTACGAAATTCACATGGGTACCACCGTTCCTGTTTATGATGCGCCGGTTTCCCCTCTGAATTTTCTGGAAGATGGCGGTGCAGACGGTTATTTCCTGGATCGTACCTGTATAGGAACCTATATCCACGGTATTCTTGACAATCCCTCATTCATCGACTTCCTTCTGGAACCTTTTGCCGACAAGATTGCCGATGCGGGAAAATCTTTCGATTATCATCAATTCAAAGAAGAACAATACAATAAACTGGCCGACCATGTGCGTAGTCATGTTGATCTGCCACTTATTTATAAAATACTGACAACTCATGATTGAAGGACACGGAGATGATTCCTATAAATTCGAGCGGCCTATAACGGTCAATTTCAGTTCCAATGTGTATAATCGTGTAGATTTATCCGGACTTCAGGCTCATTTGTGTAGCTGTATCAGCGGTATTTCTTCTTATCCGGAACCGGAACCTTATACTCTGGAAGGTCGTCTGGCAGAGAAGTATCACCTTACGGCCACCTCTGTTTGTGTGACGAATGGTGCTACAGAAGCTATTTATCTTATAGCACAAACTTTTCGTGGTACTAATACAGCCATTCTTCAACCTACATTCAGCGAGTATGCTGACGCTTGCCGTATGCATGGTCATCGGGTGACGTCACTCTATAAGCTTCCGACAGCAGAAGCCAATTATCTCTTACCGCCTGATATCCGTATGCTATGGCTTTGTAATCCTAACAATCCTACCGGTACGGTCATAGAGCTGTCTCTTATACACATCTCCGAGCCCACGAGACATGCGCAGATCT
>ENA-OZHC01000633-OZHC01000633.1-human-gut-metagenome-genome-assembly--contig:-NODE-633-length-14761-cov-6.373793_pt1 | contig 14761 bp, 10 predicted proteins | sample MGYA00244043_ERZ653680 | MGnify/ENA primary metagenome ERZ653680 (study PRJEB26926, sample SAMN06165323) | human gut metagenome | biome: ENVO:00009003; feature: ENVO:2100002; material: ENVO:00002003...
GTGGTACAGGTCGTACTCTTCACCCGGATAACATGGCTGCCGGTCCTGCTTCTTATGGTATGACGGATACGATGGGTCGTATGCACTCTGATGCACAGTTCGCTGGTTCTTCATCAGTTCCTGCTCACGTAGAAATGATGGGATTCCTAGGAATTGGTAACAACCCGATGGTAGGATGTACAGTAGCTTGTGCGGTTGATGTTGCTCAGGCTTTAGGTAAGTAATTCAGGTTACTTTATATAGATAAAGAACTCCTGTAATCTTAACGATTACAGGAGTTCTTTTTATTTGTAATAATTTGATATGGATAAATTTATTCAGAAATGTATTACTTCATATAAACCATATCATCTTTTCTTTCTCCTTTGTACCAATCAGTGTTTGATTTACATCCACTTTCAACCCACTTTGAATACCCTCCAGACACTATTTAAACTGGACAAATAGGTAGCTTTTAACTTGAATATACAAATATAAACCTGAAAGAGCAAATAATGTAGCTAATTCGAGAACTTTTGTATGACTTCACCTGTTTACATAACAGATACTAAAATATTATACAACAATGCTACTCACATTCTTAAATACACTAGCCACTATTATCAGTGTTATTAGTCTGCTAATTGTCACTTACGGAGTATTAGTCTGCTTCATTGCCTTTTTACGCAATGAGATAAAACGATTCAACGGAACATATACGGTTAACAATATACGGCAGTTGAGGGCGGATTTTGGCACTTACCTTCTACTTGGATTGGAATTTCTAATTGCTTCCGACATACTAAAAACTGTGGTTGATCCAACATTGGACGAATTGGCAATCCTGGGTGGAGTGGTTGTAGTAAGAACTGTGCTTTCTGTATTTTTGAATAAAGAGATCAAAGAATTGGCCGAAAATGATTCAGCGAAAGAAATATAGCATATCGCCGCACAACTAAGTTTCTCCAAAGCCATATCTTTTTTATTGCCTGATATTTCTATTTTGCCTACCTTTGTACGGGAAACATTTACACACTGACTGGCAAGGAATAGAAACACGTCAAAAAAATGGGAATTACACATCTATCTATTGAGCTTACACTTGATCTGATTGCGTTAATTATAGGAATCATCCTTATTATACGTGCTAAAGACAATTATCCGAAATTATATTGGGGAATTATAGCAACCGGCATCGGCATTATGTTTTCATGGGAAAATATCGGATGGTTGACAATTGTCACAGACACTCCGGAATACAACTTCACAGAATTGCTCAACATAGAGAAAATGCTCAAATGGTATGCTTTAGCAAATATTGTAGCCCTGTTCCCTATCGCTTCTTTATCGCCGGGCTATCTGAACCATTTCAGGATATTTACTTTTCTGTTATTACCTATCATTACGATAACGGTAGGAATCAGTTATTTAGGTTTCAATGGGAATATCACCCCCATCCACTCCATAGATGAAATTATTCCGAATATCCATCAAATAGATGTCAAGCTTAGGGCTTGCATATTCCTGTTATCCGTTTTTACCCCACTCGTTCTTCTTATTTATCCGATGATGAATAACAAGACCTACCGCAGGATAAATAATAACATGTATCTATTCATCGGTTTTCTATTCGTATTTTTAGGGATATACATCTTGTTCACTCTAAATATCAATGAATTTGTTTTCAACCTGTTCGGTATTATGGCAATCGTTTTTACGGTCTTATTCTCCATACAATATTTACGTTATGAAAATCCGTTCTCGAACCATATAAACATGATTCATAATGCAAAGAATACGGAAAGCGCTATAATGCTACAAGCCGGTAAATCATCCCAGCCTCTCCCGCTCTTCTCAACGATTGAAACCTATCTTCAGAAACAGCATCCCTATACCGATCAACGGTATAACATAGAACTTTTAGCCAAGTCCCTGAATAAACAGGAGCACGATATTTCAGCAGCAATCAAAAGTCAGGGCTTTACAGGTTTCCGGGAATACATTAATTATCTTCGATTGGAATATTTCAAACAGTTAGCCGCCGAAAATCCAAAGAGTAATGTAAAAGAACTGATGTTTGCATGCGGTTTCACCTCCCGGGCAACTTTCTATCGTAACTTTTCAGAAAAGTATGGTGTATCACCCAGTAAATTCATTGAGAATCAAAGAGTAGAACAATAATTTCTTTTTTTAAAAGCACAATTCTTAATAGTAAAAAGTGTCTCATTTCAGGAATGAGACACTTTTTATTTTTATAGCTAAAAGCAATCCGTTACTTTTGATGCAAAATAAAACTACGACGTTGGCATCATCAACAGATTAATCGAATACTAAGATAAATAGAATATGAATATTGACAATTGTAATCACACCGACACAGAAAAACATCAAGAAGAAAAGATCTTTTTATATACTACCATTACTGGAAACTTGCAACTAATCCATTTAGAACAGATTGGCTATTTCCGGTATAACTCCAAGAGTAAACTATGGGAAGCTGTATTAAATAATAATCATACCCTGGCACTCAAAAGAAATACAAACTCACAAAAGATATTGAGTCTGCATCCCTATCTTATCCAGATTAGCCAGTCACACATTATCAATATAAGCTATCTGGTTTCGATTGAAGACAACAATTGCATATTGCTTCCTCCATTTAATGAGATGGAACTTTTACAAGTAAGCAAGTCTTTTATGAAAAAGCTAAAAGAAAAATATCCATGTATCTGATTGTATATAGATCATCTTTATGTTCTATGCAACGCCAAGCAGTTCCACTTCGAAGATCAATGTCGAGTAAGCAGGAATAGAATCAAAAGATTTGATACCGTATCCCATTGCATAAGGAATATAAATAATCCATTTATCACCAACATGCATTTTCTGAAGTGCCACCTGCCACCCTTCTATTACATCACTAAGACGTAAGGCATCGGGACAAGTACGCTCATAAGAATTATCAAACACCCGACCATCAATCAGACTTCCTTTGTAATGCACGGTAACAATACTCCGCGCACCCGGAGAAATCGTACTTTCGCCAGTTTCCAAAACTTTGTAATAGATTCCACACGGCAACGCGCAAACACCTTCCTGAAAAGACAGTTTTTTCAAAAATCGCCGATTGGCCTCTTTGTATTCTTTCTTTTTCCCCATAAATAAATTGATTAAGAACTTGCAAAAATAATCAGAATAACAAAGGATTTAGCATAAAAACTGTATATTTGTTTGTTGAACTATAAAAAACTTCTCACTATGGGACAAACAAAGACTACACGTAGCATCAGTGCTACCGGACTATTCTTACTTATCATGATGACTGTGGGCCTATATTCATGCACACGCACTCAAAAAGACATCATTCCTTCTGCCGATTATGCACCGTATGTAAATGCGTATACGGGAGGAGTCATCTCGCAAAATTCGACCATACGTATAGAACTGACCCACGACCAACCCATGGTGGATATGAACAATGAGTTAAAAAGCAATCCGTTCAGTTTCTCACCTTCATTAAAAGGAAAAGCATATTGGGTTAGCAACAACACCATTGAATTTGTGCCCGAAGAAGGAGCGCTGAAACCGGGAACACTTTACGAAGGAACTTTCCGGCTCGGAGACTTCATCGAAGTGGACAAAAAGCTGAAAGAGTTCAACTTCTCATTCCGTGTACAGGAACGTAACTTCACCCTGCAACTGGAATCATTGCCGATTACAGCTACCCAACCGAATGAAATAAATATTAAAGGAGAGATACGTTTCAGCGACGTAGTGAAAAAGGAAGAGGTAGAAAAGATGCTGACTGCCAGTGACGGAAAAAAGAGTTATCCGGTGGAAGTCACCGCAACCGACAATCATACCCGGTATTTGTTTAGTATCAGACAAATCCCCAGAGAAGCTGATGATTACCCCTTGACTATCACAGCCAACGGCAACGCAGCCGGCATCGACCGTAAACAAAGCGAAGAAGTACTGATACCGGCGAAAGATTGTTTCCGTTTCATGTCTGCCGAACGCATCGACCAACCGGAAAATGGAATCGAGATTGTTTTCTCCGCTCCCTTATCCACCACTCAAGATTTAAAAGGACTGATTGAGATCCCGGAAATCTCCTCATCAATCTTCCAAATCAGTGAGAACAGAGTTTTTATCTATTTCGAAGCAAACACACAGAACAAACTGACGTTGAATATCCATGAAGGAGTCAAAGACAGTCAAGGTAAAGCGTTGGGAACTTCTCATACGATCTCATTCAGTGAAGTAAGTCTGAAACCACAAGTGGAAATGTCTACTACCGCCGCTATCCTGCCCGATTCGAAAAGTCTGATTATTCCTTTCAGGGCTGTCAACCTATACGCTGTGGATTTGAGCGTGATCCGCATTTTCGAGAACAATGTATTGATGTTTATGCAAACCAATTCACTGGCCTCGGCCAATGAGCTACGCCGTTCTGGAAGACTGGTTTACAAGAAAACATTATGGCTTGCCAAAGATGCTTCCAAAGACATTCATCATTGGGGAGATTACTCGATAGACCTTGCCGGATTAATCCACCAGGAACCGGGTGCCATCTATCGTGTCATACTTTCATTTCGTCAGGAATACTCCGCTTATCCTTGTGGAGGAGGCGAGAATCAGGATATGAAATTCGCCGACAGCAGCACCTCCGACGGGCTGACCAAAGTAAGTGGAAGTGTTTTGTCCGAAGAAGATGAAGCAATCTGGAATACCCCCGAAGCCTACTATTATTACAATGGCGGAACAATGGACTGGAGTGTGTACCGATGGACGGAACGCGACAACCCCTGCCATCCGTCTTATTATATGGATTCAGACCGGGCAGCTGCCTGCAACGTTTTTGCTTCCAACTTGGGAATGATTGTAAAACGGAACTCACTGAATAAACTGTGGATTGCCGTTAGTAATATTTTGGATACAAAACCGATAGGGAAAGCACAGGTAACAGCGTATAACTTCCAGTTACAACCCATAGGGAAAGGAGAAACCAATGGAGAAGGATTCGTTGAAATCACTCCGAACGGTGTGCCTTTCATTATCGTGGCAGAATCGGACAAGCAAAAAGCGTACGTCCGCGTTGTGGACGGTGAAGAACAGTCGGTCAGCAGATTCGACGTGGGAGGAAAAGATATTCAAAAGGGACTGAAAGGATTTATATATGGCGAAAGAGGAGTATGGCGCCCGGGAGACACGCTGCACATTTCCTTTATATTGGAAGACCGCGAAAAGAGAATCCCCGACAAGCATCCCGTAGCACTGGAGATTTACAATCCGAGAGGACAGTTCTACACAAAAATGATTTCAACACAAGGAATGAACGGATTCTATACATTCGACGTTCCGACACAGGCAACAGACCCGACCGGACTTTGGAATGCGTATATTAAGGTGGGAGGAACCACCTTCCACAAAGGTCTGCGTATCGAAACCATAAAGCCCAACCGCTTGAAAATAAATCTGGCATTGCCGAAGGTTCTTCAAGCCACGGACAAGGATTTCTATGCCCCACTCACTTCAACCTGGCTGACAGGAGCAACTGCCTCCAAACTGAAAGCCAAAGTAGAAATGTCTTTATCGAAAGTGAATACACAGTTTAAGAATTACGGACAATATATCTTTAACAATCCGGCTACGGATTTCACGACTATCAAAACAGATATATTTGACGGCACACTGGATGCAGAAGGAAAAGCAAATGTCATGCTGAAAGTTCCGACCGCAACGGAAGCGCCGGGTATGCTGAACGCCACTTTCACCACCCGCGTGTTCGAACCGGGAGGAGATGCCAGCATCTACACTCAAACAATTCCATTCTCACCATTCACCTCTTATGTCGGTATCAATCTGAACCAGCCAAAAGGCAAATATATTGAAACTGACAAAGATCATGTATTCGATATTGTAACTGTAAACACGCAGGGACAGTTAGTGAACAGTTCTAATCTGGAATACAAAATATACCGCATCGGCTGGAGTTGGTGGTGGGAAAACAGTGGTGAATCTTTCGGAACGTATATCAACAACAGTTCCATCACTCCTGTTGCCAGCGGCAATTTACAGACAAGAGGCGGAAAAGCATCTTTCAAATTCCGTATCGATTATCCGTCATGGGGACGCTACCTGGTTTACGTGAAAGATAAAGAGAGTGGACATGCCACCGGAGGTACAGTTTATGTTGACTGGCCGGAATGGCGGGGACGTTCGAGCAAGACTGATCCCAGCGGTATCAAAATGCTTGCTTTCTCGCTGAACAAAGATTCTTATGAAATAGGAGAAACAGCCACAGCAATCATTCCTGCAGCAGCGGGAGGACGTGCACTGGTATCCATAGAAAACGGTTCTACCGTATTACGACAAGAATGGATAGAGGTTTCCAACGGAGGAGATACGAAATATACATTCAAGATTACACCGGAGATGACTCCGAATGTATATCTGCATATCAGTCTGTTACAGCCTCACGCGCAAACAGTCAATGACCTGCCTATCCGTATGTATGGCGTCGTTCCGGTATTCGTGACTAACAGTCAGACGGTGTTGCAACCGCAGATACAGATGCCGGAAGTGTTACGCCCGGAAACCAACTTCAATGTGACCGTCAGCGAAAAGACCGGAAAACCGATGACTTATACATTAGCTATTGTAGACGACGGTTTGCTGGATCTTACCAATTTCAAAACCCCGGACCCATGGAATGATTTCTATTCACGCGAAGCACTCGGCATCCGGACATGGGATATGTATGATAATGTATTGGGAGCTTCCGCCGGAAGTTACAGTTCACTTTTCAGTACGGGTGGAGACGCCACATTAAAACCTGCCGATGCAAAAGCAAACCGCTTCAAACCGGTAGTCAAGTTTATAGGTCCTTTCTATCTGGGAAAAGGTAAGAGCCAGACGCATACGCTGAAACTTCCGATGTATGTAGGTTCGGTACGTGCCATGGTGGTTGCCGGACAAGAGGGAGCGTACGGCAATGCGGAAAAAACGGCTTTCGTGCGGACTCCGTTAATGATGTTGTCCACCTTGCCCCGTGTGCTTAGTATTCAGGAAGAAATCACCGTTCCGGTAAATATCTTTGCGATGGAAAATCAAGTGAAGAATGTAACCGTATCACTTCAGGCATCCGGTGGAGGAGTACAGATTGTAGGGGCCAACCAACAGTCGCTCAAATTTAGCCAACCGGGTGACCAGCTCGTGTTCTTTACCTTAAAAACAGGTAGTAAAACAGGAAAGGCTACCATCCATCTGACAGCCAATGGTGGCGGACAACAAACTAAAGAAACCATTGAAATAGAAGTACGCAACCCGAATCCGATAGTAACCCTGCGCAACAGTCAATGGGTAGAAGCCGGACAAAGCAAAGAACTTTCATACAATCTAAGCAGTTCTTCTGCAAATAACCAGATAAAGCTGGAAGTATCACGCATACCTTCGGTTGATATCAGCCGCCGGTTCGACTTCTTATACAACTATCAGCACCATTGTACAGAACAGTTGACTTCCAAGGCTTTGCCTCTTCTGTTTGTCGGTCAATTCAAAACAATAGATAAGATAGAAGCCGAAAAGATAAAGACAAATATACAGGAAGCTATCCGGCAGATTTATGGTCGTCAACTCCCCAATGGCGGATTTGTATATTGGCCGGGAAATGCTGTTGCCGACGAATGGATCAGTTCTTATGCAGGAATGTTCCTGACACTGGCACAAGAAAAAGGATACGCCGTTCATTCGAATGTACTGAACAAGTGGAAGCGTTTCCAACGTGCCGCCGCACAGAACTGGCGGATGCCGCAGGATGCAAGCGGCTGGCAACAATGGCAGTCGGAATTGCAACAGGCTTTCCGTTTATATACGCTTGCATTGGCAGGAGCACCGGAATATGGGGCCATGAACCGGATGAAAGAACAGGCAGGATTATCCATTCAGGCTAAATGGAGACTGGCAGCAACCTATGCACTGACCGGAAAGATGAAACCGGCTGAAGAACTGGTGTATAATGCGGAAACAACAGTAAGCCCCTACTCTTCCATGAATCAGATTTACGGTTCCTCCGACCGTGATGAAGCTATGATTCTGGAAACACTGATCCTGATGAACCGGGAACGGGATGCTTTGCAGCAGGCAAAAGTCGTTTCAAAGAATCTGTCACAAGAGGAGTGGTTCAGTACACAATCCACCGCTTTTGCTCTTATGGCAATGGGACGTCTGGCTGAAAAGCTGTCAGGCACATTGGATTTCGTATGGACATGGAACGACAAACAACAACCTGCCGTGAAATCGGCTAAAGCTGTGTTTGAAAAGGAAATCGCCACTACTCCCAAATCCGGTATGATTGCTGTGAAGAATCAAGGAAAAGGAGCGCTTAGCGTAGACCTTATCACACGCACACAGTTGTTGAACGATACATTACCGGCCATCAGCGACAATCTTCGCATGGATATAAGATATGCCAACCTGAACGGTACACCAATCTCTGTCAATGATATTATACAGGGAACTGACTTTATGGCTATCACTTCCATATCCAATATTAGCGGAACTTCCGATTACACCAATCTGGCACTGACGCATATTATACCGTCCGGTTGGGAAATATACAACGAAAGAATGGTTGCCCCCGAAACGGAAAGCGGAGCAGCCGACGGTTCCGGTAAATCCGTCAGCAAATATAATTATCTGGATATACGCGATGACAGGGTATTAACTTATTTCAATTTGCGTCGTGGTGAAACAAAAGTATTCACTGTCAGACTGCAAGCGACTTATGCAGGTAACTTTATTCTTCCTGCCGTTCAATGTGAAGCAATGTATGATGTAAACGTACAGGCACGCAGCAAAGCGGGAAGAACAACTGTCAGTCGATAAATTTCAGGCACGGATTACACGGTTCTACTCGTTAACCAAAAATGCGTAATCCGTGTAATCCGTACCTAATCATTTGTCACAAAGATATGTCTCTTAGCTCTTAACATTTAAATGAATCCTATATATAAATTCTTCAAACAATTATCTGTTACTAAGAAAGTAATGACAATAAGCATTGCTCTTTTGATGATAGGATACATCTTTTGCCTTCCCCGGCAACTGTTCCATGTACCCTACTCTACCGTTGTGACTGATCGAAACGAAGAATTACTGGGAGCACGTATCGCTTCGGATGGTCAATGGCGGTTTCCTCCCCGAAAGACAACACCCGAGAAAATCAAACAATGCCTTATTACCTTTGAAGATAAACACTTTTACCACCATTGGGGAGTTAATCCGTTATCTACCGGAAGGGCACTCTATCAGAATTTAAAGAATAAACGTGTTGTAAGCGGAGGCAGTACCCTTACTATGCAGACCATTCGTCTCGCCCGAAACAAACCCAGAACTATCGGAGAGAAAGTCATCGAAATGATCTGGGCTACCCGTTTGGAGTTCCGGACTTCCAAAGAGGAAATCTTATCCATGTATGTCTCTCATGCACCATTCGGAGGAAATGTAGTAGGACTGGATGCTGCTGCCTGGCGCTACTTCGGTCATTCTGCCGAAGATTTATCATGGGCGGAATCAGCCATGCTGGCCGTCCTGCCAAATGCCCCCGCCATGATTCATCTATCCAAAGGACGAAAAACACTACTTTCCAAACGCAACCGTTTATTAAAACAACTTTTTGAAGAAGAGATTATTGATGCGTCCACCTATGAATTGGCTATCAGCGAACCGTTACCCGACGAACCACATCCTCTTCCTCAAATAGCCCCCCACCTGGTTACCCGCTTTTATCAAGAAAGAAACGGATTATATACCCGCTCAACCATCGATAAAGGAATACAAACCCATATAGAGAGTTTGGCGGAACGGTGGAGCAATGAATTTAATCGAAGTGATATCCGTAACCTGGCTATCCTAATTATAGACATTCCCACCAATCAAGTGGTAGCATACTGCGGAAATGTACATTTCGACCGTAAGCAAGGGGGGAATCAAGTAGACGTGATTCAAGCTCCCAGAAGTACAGGCAGTATTTTAAAACCCTTTCTCTATGGTGCCATGCTACAGGAGGGAAGTCTATTACCGCAAATGCTGTTACCGGACGTACCCGTTAATATCAATGGCTTTACTCCACAAAACTTCAGCATGCAGTTTGAAGGAGCCGTCCCCGCTTCCGAAGCTCTTGCCCGCTCATTGAATATCCCGGCTGTCACCATGTTACAAAGATATGGAGTACCCAAATTTCATCACATGCTGCAACAAATGGGGTTCAAGACTATCAACCGATCAGCCTCCCATTATGGATTATCACTCATTTTAGGAGGTGCCGAAGCTACTTTATGGGATGTGACGAATGCTTATGCACAAATGGGACGAAGCCTCTCCAACAGTCATTCCAACGACCTTCCCCAAGAAAAGGAAGTGCAGATACTACTGGGAACAGAAGAAAAGACAGTTTCGGAAAGAGATGGTTCAAGAAAAGTTACTTCAGGAAAGACCATTTCAAGAAAAACAACTTCGAGAAAGGATATATCAGAAGGAGTTATTTCAGAAGGAGTCATTTCTGCAGGAGCGGCCTGGCTCACCCTTTCCGCCTTAACAGAAGTCAACCGCCCTGAAGAAATTGACTGGAAATCAATCCCCTCGATGCAGACTATCGCATGGAAGACCGGAACGAGTTACGGATTCCGTGACGCCTGGGCCGTTGGCGTGACTCCCCGCTATGCAGTAGGCGTATGGGTAGGAAATGCAACCGGAGAAGGAAAACCCGGATTGGTCGGTGCACAGACAGCCGGTCCCGTATTATTCGATATATTCAATTATCTCCCATCTTCACCCTGGTTCGAACGTCCCACAGGAATTTTTGTTGATGCAGAGATATGCCGTCAATCCGGTCATCTGAAAGGACGTTTCTGTGAAGAAACCGACACCGTACTGATCCTTCCCGTCGGATTACGGACAGAGGCTTGTCCTTACCATCATCTCGTCACACTATCCGCCGACGAAAGCCACCGCATCTATGAAAACTGTGCAAACACGGAACCTACCATTCAGAAATCATGGTTTGCCCTGCCGCCCGTATGGGAATGGTACTATAAACAACACCATCCGGAATATAAACCGCTGCCACCTTTCAAAGCCGGCTGCGGAGAAGATTCTTTCCAACCCATGCAGTTCATCTACCCTCCGATGAACGCCCACATCAAGCTGCCCAAGCAATTGGACGGCAGCAAAGGCTTTATCACGGTGGAACTGGCACACAGCAATCCCAATGCCACTATCTTCTGGCATCTCGACGACACCTATCAGACACAGACACAGGATTTCCACAAAATTTCCCTGCAACCTGCTCCCGGCAAACATTCCCTGACGGCAGTAGACGGAGAAGGTAACACAGTTTCCACCACTTTCTTCATCGAATAAACATCTTATTTTATTATCTTTGCCGCATGAAACAGCCATTAAAAGAAAACGGTGGACTACCGGCATCTATCCTCTGGACACTTGCTATTGTGGCCGGTGTCTCGGTAGCCAACATCTATTATATTCAACCTCTATTAAATATGATACGCCATGAACTTGGCATATCAGAGTTCAGAACTAACCTGATTGCCATGGTCACGCAAATAGGCTATGCGGCAGGATTGTTGTTTATCACCCCTCTAGGAGATTTATATCAGCGTAAGAAAATCATCCTGGTCAACTTCACCGTTCTGATATTCTCTCTATTGACTATCGCCCTGACGCACAATTTTCATTTGATACTTATCGCTTCATTCCTCACGGGAGTTTGTTCGATGATTCCACAAATATTCATTCCGATAGCCGCCCAGTTCTCCCGTCCGGAAAATAAAGGCAGAAATGTAGGGATTGTCTTATCAGGACTATTGACCGGCATTCTGGCTTCACGTGTCGTCAGCGGATTTATCGGTGAACTGATTGGCTGGCGGGAAATGTATCACATCGCTGCAGGCATGATGTTTATCTGCGCAATCGTTGTATTAAAAATCCTTCCTGACATTCAGACCAACTTTCAGGGAAAGTATAGCGGCCTGATGAAATCTCTGTTAGCCTTAGTGAAAGAATACCCGCAACTGCGCATTTATTCGATCCGGGCGGCACTGAATTTCGGTTCCCTCCTCGCCATGTGGTCCTGTCTGGCTTTTAAAATGGGACAAGCCCCGTTCTTCGCCAACAGCGACGTAATCGGTATGCTGGGACTTTGCGGAGTGGCCGGAGCATTGACCGCTTCTTTCGTAGGAAGATACGTAAAGCAAGTAGGTGTACGCCGCTTTAACTTTATCGGTTGCGGATTGATTCTCTTTGCCTGGTTACTGTTCTTCATCGGTGAAAACACTTTTATTGGTATCATTGCCGGAATCATCATCATTGACATAGGGATGCAATGCATCCAACTTAGCAACCAAACAAGTATCTTCGAACTAGACCCGCGCGCTTCGAACCGTATCAATACAGTTTTCATGACTACTTACTTTATTGGCGGTTCAATGGGAACATTTCTGGCGGGCAGCTTTTGGCAACTGTATGGTTGGCACGGAGTTATCGGTACCGGAGTCGTTTTAACCGGAATTTCTTTATTAATTACGACTTTCTACAAGAAGTGAGTCAACAAAACAGACGGTCAAACCGTTTATTACAATAAAAAAGCCAATGAAATACGGAGTTAACAGACAAATCTTACTTATCACAGCCGGCACCGTCTGGATTATAGCCGGTGCGAATATTCTGCGAATAGGAATTGTAACCTGGTTAAACACCTCCCAAGATTGGATGTTCAAAATAGGAGAAGCCACCGTCGTTTTCTTGTTATTCTTCGTTCTGGTGTTCAGAAGACTTTATTATAAACATACCCAACGAATCGAACAAAAGAAAGAACACAAAAATTGCCCGTTCTCCTTTTTCGATGTGAAAAGCTGGATTACAATGATCTTCATGATTTCTCTGGGAATTACTATACGTAGCTTCCATCTTCTGCCCGAAACGTTCATTTCTGTTTTCTATACCGGATTATCCATTGCCCTCATCCTGACAGGGGTACTTTTCATCCGTTACTGGTGGATAAGGCGTAAGACTTTCGCTAATTAAGCCGGTCTTATACATATTCCAATCAAATACAAACTTATAATAATTTTTATTGCCTGACGTTTTGAAGCAAAAGATTTCATTCTTTTTTGTTGTATCTTTGCGCGGCTATAAACAAAACAGTAGCCGAAAAACAAATAAAAGGTTATAAGAATCAACATGAAGAAAGCCCCCTCTCCCTTTGTATCATTGATGCCGATCATTGTACTGGTGTTATTATTGTTTGCCACTATCCGCACATTTGGCAGTGATACCCTAAGCGGCGGAAGCCAAGTGTCACTACTCACCACTACAGCTATTTGTATCCTTATCGGTATGGTGTTTTATAAAATTCCCTGGAAAGATTACGAGCTTGCCATAACCAACAATATTGCCGGAGTGGCAACAGCCATTATTATTCTATTAATTATCGGTGCATTGAGTGGGATTTGGATGATTAGTGGAGTAGTGCCTACGCTAATCTATTATGGGATGCAAATTATCCATCCCAGTTTCTTCCTGGCATCTACCTGCATCATCTGCGCATTGATTTCTGTTATGACCGGAAGTTCGTGGACTACCATTGCTACCATCGGTATCGCCCTGATGGGTATCGGAAAAGCACAAGGTTTCGAAGACGGCTGGATTGCCGGAGCCATTATTTCGGGGGCATACTTCGGAGATAAAATATCTCCTTTATCCGAAACCACCATCCTGGCTTCTTCCATCACAGATACTCCCCTGTTTCGTCACATCCGTTACATGATGATTACTACGGTTCCATCTCTTGTCATTACGCTAATTATTTTCACTGTAGCAGGATTCTCTCATGATGCCAACAATACACAACACATCGCAGAAGTGGCAACAGCTCTGAATGAAAAGTTTCATATCACTCCGTGGCTGCTGATAGTTCCCGTAGCAACCGGGATATTGATAGCGAAGAAAGTGCCGTCTATCGTTACGCTGTTCCTGTCTACCCTGCTGGCTGCTGTTTTTGCTTTGATCTTTCAGCCGGATTTGTTGGAAGAAATTTCAGGAATTGCCGCTTCCGGATTCGATTCACTGTTTAAAGGACTAATGATGACTATCTACGGAGAGACAAATTTACACACGGATAATGCCGTTCTGACAGATTTAATTGCCACACGTGGCATGTCAGGAATGATGAATACGATTTGGTTGATACTATGTGCCATGTGTTTCGGCGGAGCAATGACAGCAAGCGGCATGGTGGGAAGTATCACTTCCATCTTTGTGCGCTTTATGAAGAAAACAGTCAGCGTGGTCAGTGCGACGGTTTGTTCCGGTCTGTTTCTTAATCTGACCACTGCCGATCAATATATCAGTATTATTCTGACGGGAAATATGTTTCGCGATATTTATGCCAAGAAAGGGTATGAAAGTTGCTTACTAAGCCGTACCACGGAAGATGCAGTAACCGTTACATCCGTATTGATCCCGTGGAACAGCTGTGGAATGACTCAAGCCACTATCTTGAGTGTACCCACACTTGTGTATCTCCCTTATTGTTTTTTCAACATTATCAGTCCTTTAATGAGTATCACCGTGGCAGCCATCGGATATAAAATTGCAAGACGTTCGTGAACAATCTGGCATGCTCTTTGTTTTTGCAATAAACGAACAACGTATTAAACCTAAACAAAAAAAAGTTATGAAAAAGTTTATTGCATTATTA
>ENA-OZHC01000637-OZHC01000637.1-human-gut-metagenome-genome-assembly--contig:-NODE-637-length-14712-cov-6.089650_pt1 | contig 14712 bp, 9 predicted proteins | sample MGYA00244043_ERZ653680 | MGnify/ENA primary metagenome ERZ653680 (study PRJEB26926, sample SAMN06165323) | human gut metagenome | biome: ENVO:00009003; feature: ENVO:2100002; material: ENVO:00002003...
GTAGTAAGTGTATTTTGAGTACTCGTTGTTTTATATATGTAAGCCAGAAGAAATGTTCTTCTGACTAATTGAATTAACCAATGTGTAACCTTTAAATTTTATTTATGAACAACAATCATGCTTTTCAAAGTTCGAAATTTCTGCGGACTTTATTAGTTTTGTTCTTCATGGCTGTGTCGGTTCAGTGGACTTTCGCCCAGCTGAATCTGAACGTGTCCCGCACAACATTAGGGACGGTCATCGAACAGATTAAATCTCAATCCAAGTATCAATTTTTCTATGACGACAAACTCGCCACAGTGACAGTTGAAAGTATTAAGGTGAAGAATGCATCTATTGAAGATGTCTTGAATGCTATCCTTAAAGGAAAAAACATTTCTTTTAAAGTAGAAGATAACATTGTTTATCTTTCAGAGAAATCGGCTACGCCGCAAGAAGGTAACCAACAGGGAAAAGAGCGTACCATCACCGGAGTAGTATCTGATGATATGGGTCCTCTGATTGGTGTGAATGTATTGGTGAAAGGTACCAGTGTTGGTTGTATCACTGATATCGATGGTAACTTTACGCTGACTACTACTGAGGCGAATCCTGTGATTCAGTTCTCTTATGTTGGTTATAAACCACAGGAGGTTGCAGCGAAAGGACAGAACGCTATCAATGTTATGATGCAGACCGACTCACAGTTGATAGAAGAGGTGGTGGTAACAGCACTTGGTATCAAGCGTTCAGAGAAAGCACTGAGTTATAACGTACAACAGGTGAATGCTGACGCTATTACCGCAAATAAAGATGTAAACTTTGTAAACTCTTTGAATGGTAAAGTCGCTGGTGTGAACATCAATGCTTCTTCATCCGGTGTGGGTGGCGTGTCAAAGGTGGTAATGCGTGGTACCAAATCTATCATGCAAACATCCAATGCGCTTTATGTTATAGATGGTGTACCCATCTTGTCAGGGCGTAGCAACAAAGCTGGTGGTACCGAATTTGATTCTCAAGGATCTACTGAACCTATCGCGGATATCAACCCCGAAGATATTGAGTCTATGTCTGTATTGACGGGTGCTGCCGCTGCTGCATTGTACGGCTCGGAAGCAGCCAATGGTGCAATTATTATCACTACAAGGAAGGGTAAGGAAGGTAAGTTGAGTCTTACAGTGAGCAGCAACACAGAGTTTGCAACTCCGTTTGTGATGCCCAGTTTCCAGAACCGTTATGGAACAGGTACAGGAGGAGTGTTAAGTCCTTCCGGAGCACTTACTTGGGGAGCACGCCTGACCGATGCCAACAATTACGGTTATAGTCCGAAAGATGATTATTTCCAGACAGGTGTTATTGGCACGGAAAGTATTTCTTTGTCTACAGGTACTGAAAAGAACCAAACCTATGCATCGGCTGCTGCTGTAAATTCCAAAGGTATTACACCTAATAATAAATACAACCGTTATAATTTTACTGTACGTAATACAACTTCTTTCCTGAATGACAAGATGAAGTTGGATGTGGGCGTAAGCTATATTTTGCAGAATGACCGGAATATGACCAATCAAGGTTCTTATAATAACCCGTTGGTAGGTGCTTATTTGTTCCCTCGCGGTAATGATTGGGAAGATATTCAGATGTATGAGCGTTACGATGCTGCCCGTAAAATCAATACCCAGTATTGGCCGATAGGGGATGAGGCTATGGCTATGCAAAACCCGTATTGGATAAACTACCGGAATTTGCGTGAGGACAAAAAAGACCGCTATATGATGAATGCCGGTTTGAGTTATCAGATACTGGATTGGTTGAATGTATCGGGACGTGTTCGCGTGGATCATTCAAACAATGATTATACTGAGAAATTCAATGCCTCTACAAATACCCAATTGACGGAGAAATCTTCCCGCGGTTTGTATGGCATTGCAAAGACGCAAAACAAGCAACTGTATGCTGACTTCCTGGTAAGTGTGAACAAATATTTTGGTGAAGACTGGTCTTTACAGGCTAACTTTGGTGGTTCTATCTCCGATGTCCGTACGGATGCGATGAAGGTGCGTGGCCCGATTGCCGATGGCAGTGATTCCTTCTTGAACGAACAAGTAGGTCTGACTAACTTCTTCGCTATTCAGAATTTGAGTGCCAGCAAAACACAACGTATGCAGGAAGGCTGGCGCGAACAGACACAGGCTATCTTCGCTTCGGCTGAACTGGGTTATAAAAATACCTATTACCTGACGTTGACCGGACGTAATGATTGGCCTTCCCAATTGGCAGGTCCTAAGTCTGTTAATTCATCATTCTTCTATCCTTCAGTCGGTGCTTCTGTGGTTTTATCCGAATTGATGCCTAATCTGAACAAAGATTATTTGTCTTATCTGAAAATTCGTGGTTCATGGGCTTCAGTGGGTAACCCCTTCTCCAGATATGCCGCCAATCCGCATTTCCCCTGGGTTGCCAGCAAGGGCTCATGGGATCAGTTGACCGATTATCCGATGTATGATTTGAAACCGGAACGTACCAATTCCTGGGAATTCGGTTTGTCTATGCGCTTCTTAAAGCACTTTAACCTGGATGTGACGTACTATAATGCAAAGACCATGAACCAGACTTTCGATCCGAAGCTGCCTGTCAGTGGCTATTCTAAAATATATATTCAGACCGGTGCTGTGCGCAACTCCGGTGTCGAACTGTCATTAGGTTATAATAATACCTGGAATGGTTTCACCTGGGATACCGGCCTAACTTTCTCTACTAACAAGAATAAGATTCTTACTCTGGCCAACGATGCTGTTAACCCGAAAACCCATGAACGTTTTTCTCTGAGCACTTTGGATATGGGTGGTTTGGGTGAGACACGCTTCCTGTTGAAAGAAGGTGGAAGCATGGGCGATTTGTATTCTTTGATTGATCTGAAGCGTGATGACAACGGTAAGATTTTAGTAAATGCTGATGGTCAGATTTCTGCTGAAACAATTAAGGATCCGGGCAAATACATTAAGTTGGGTAGTGTATTGCCTAAAGGCAATCTGGCATGGAGAAATGATTTCAGCTGGAAAAACTTCAATGCAGGCTTCCTGGTTTCGGCTCGTTTAGGTGGAGTGGTCTTCTCGCGCACCCAAGCTATGCTGGATTATTATGGAGTATCGGAAGCATCGGCCGATGCACGCGACCTCGGATATGTAATGGTTAATGGCAACGACTACCTGAAGCCCGAAACATGGTATAGCGTAGTAGGCAGCGGTACGGCAATTCCCCAATACTACACTTATTCTGCTACCAATGTACGTTTGCAGGAAGTCTCTTTCGGTTATACCTTCCCCAGAAAAATGCTGGGCAACATTTGTGACATTAAGGTGTCATTGGTGGGACGTAATCTCTGGATGATTTACAATAAGGCTCCTTTCGACCCTGAAGCTGTAGCATCTACCGACAATTTCTATCAGGGAATTGATTACTTCATGATGCCGTCTTTGCGTAATATAGGTTTCAACTTGAGCTTTAAATTTTAATAACAGACCAATATGAAAATAAATAGACTGAATAAATGGATGCTTGGCTCGTTACTTTTGGGCTTTATGTCGTGTACGGGCGACTATATGGATATCAACTCTAATCCTTATGAACCGGATGATTTGAGTCCGGATGACTATGCTTTGGGTTCGGCTATGAGCGGTATGGCAAGCACGGTTATCTCTTCGGATGTAAATACGGCACAGTTTACTGATTGCTTGTTGGGAGGCCCTTTGGGTGGTTACTTTGCAGATTCTAACAGTGGATGGTCAAATACTATTTCTAATTTTGATGCCAAGAACGACTGGACGCGTGTATTCTTGATAAGTGACCGGATTATAGCTACCTTATATAGCAACTTGAATGCCATTAAGATTGTTTCAGATAATACAAATAACCCTGTGCCTTATGCAATCGCACAAATCGTGAAGGTAGCGGCTATGAGCCGTGTCACTGATGCTTATGGCCCGATTCCTTATTCCAAAATTGGAGAAGATGGTAAAATTACCACTCCCTACGATTCTCAGGAAGAAGTTTATAATAAATTCTTCGAGGAATTGGATGCCGCCATTACTGTATTGACGGAAAACAGGAATGCCGCTCTTGTGCCCAGTGCCGACTTTGTATATAGCGGTAATGTACAGAAATGGTGCAAATTTGCCAATTCATTAAAACTGCGTCTGGCTATCCGTATTGCTTATGCCAATCCGACAAAGGCAAAAGAAATGGCCGAAAGCGCTGTGAAACAGGAAATAGGATTGATAGAATCTAATGCAGACAATGCAACCTGGAATTATTTCGGTACCCTTCCTAATCCGATATTTACGGCTGTACGCTATAATGAAGAAAAAACCGGAGGCGACACACATGCGGCGGCAGATATAATCTGTTATATGAATGGTTATAATGACAGTCGCCGTGCAAGTTATTTTGAGAAATCAAAATGGGAAGAGCAGGAGTATGTAGGCGTGCGTCGTAGCATTAATCTGGCAAAGATGGGAGATTACTTCAGCAAGTATTCCACTATCAAGATGAAATCTACGGATGCAGTTCTTTGGATGAATGCTGCGGAAGTTGCTTTCTTGCGTGCAGAAGGAAAGGCTGTTTTTAACTTTGATATGGGAGGAGAAGCAAGTAGTTTTTATAATCAGGGTATTCGTCTTTCTTTTGAGCAATGGGCAGCAGCGGGTGCTGAAGAGTATTTAGAAGATGCAACGAGCAAACCGGCTACTTATAAAGATCCGTCCGGAGTTTATACGTACGAAGGCACTCTCTCGGATATCACGGTTAAATGGGACGAATCGGCTACTCCGGCAGAAAAGCAGGAGCGCATTATTACCCAGAAATGGATTGCTAACTGGCCATTAGGTAATGAAGCATGGGCTGATTACCGCCGTACCGGCTATCCTAAGATGATTCCGGCAGCTGCTGATGGTAACCGTAGTGGAGGAATCGTAGATAGTAATAAGGGCGCACGTCGTATGCCTTATCCTTTGGAAGAGTATACCGGCAATACCGATAATGTGCAATATGCAGTACAGAACCTTTTGAAGGGAACGGATAATATGGGTACTGATGTGTGGTGGGCACGTAAATAACAATCTTAAAAATAGTGTATCATGAAAATATATAGAAACTCAATAAAAGGAATCATAATGGCCGCTTTTTCTGTGCTGGCGTTGTCCGCTTGCTCGGATTGGACAGACACTGAAGGAATTGACCTTAATCAACCGGATATAACGGATCAGAATCCGGAACTTTATGCCAAGTATCTGATGAATTTGCGTGAGTATAAGGCGTCAGACCATAAATTGGTGTATGTCTGGTTTGATAATAGTCAGAAAGTACCTTTCAACAGATCACAGCACATCACAGATCTGCCGGACAGCATTGATGTGGTAAGTATGATTCATCCTGATAATCTGGCCGATTGGGAATTGAAAGAAATGAATCAGATTCGTAGTGAGAAGGCTACGAAAGTAATTTATACCATTGATTTTGAATCAATCAAGGCTGCATATAATGCTAAATTGGAACTTGCTACCGAAGAAGAGCCTGTGGCTGAAGAATTTCTTGATTTCCTGACCGATTCGTTGGAGTACTCACTGTCTTTAGCCGGCAAGTATAATTACGATGGTATTTGCATCGGATACGCCGGTAAGGCCAGAATTCACATGCGTCCTGCCGAATTGAAAGAATATACAGAGAATGAAACGGCTTTCATTAATATCATGAATGACTGGCACAAACGCAATCCTGAAAAAGTAATCACTTATGAAGGAAAGCCACAGAACTTGATTAACCCTGCATTGCTGGATGATTGTATGTCTATCTTGATTTCAGGAAAAGAATCGACAAATGAGAATGATCTGACGTACAAGATGCTGCTGGCAAATGTAGAAGGTGTTCCTCAGAAACGTTTCGGAATGACGGTAATGGCTACTGACCTGAATGATCCTAATAAGACGATTGGCTACTTTGCTGACGGTTCATTGGCTATGGCCAGGTTGGCAGACTGGGCGTCTTCCGCTCATGGAGGTGTTACTGTAAAAGCTGTAGGTATTTATAATGTCTCTACTGATTATTATGCTTCTGCGCAGAGCTATTTCTATACGAGACAACTTATTTCGAGTGTTAATCCATCTGTTAAATGAAAGGAGAACAATGATTATGAAACATATAGTAAATAAGCTATTTTCTTTATTGCTTGCAGCATCCGGTCTGCTGGCAGTATGTTCATCATGTGATGATGATATGGAGAATTATGATAACAAAGCTTTTGTCAGTACTTCAAAAGTGGGTAACATTTTGTTGAAGGGAACCAATAATGAAGAAAGTGTAAAGATTCAGACCGCGATAGCCAAGCCGGAGACTATGGACATTAAAGTTGTTTATAAAGCAGATCCTTCTTTGGTAAGTGAGTATAATCTGATTTACGGTGAACAGGCTATTATTGTTCCGGCTGAAAATTATGAGATATCTGATAATACATCTATTATTACGGCCGGTGGAATGCAAGGCAATGATGTGGAGGTTCACTTTAAAGATTTGTCAACTCTTAATCGTGAATTGGTTTACGTTTTGCCTGTGACAGTGGCTGAATCAAATCTCGAATTCTTGAAGAGTACCCGTACTACTTATTTTGTAATTAAAGGTGCTGCGCTGATTAATACAGTTGGTAATATTACTAAAAACTATCTGTCTTTGCAATCCCCTGAAACTTCGACCTTGAAAGATATGAGCCAAGTGACTATGGAGGCTTTGGTGCGGATAGACCAGTTTGGTAAATTGATCAGTACTGTTATGGGTATTGAAGGAGATTTCCTGTTCCGTATCGGTGATGCAGGTGTTCCCGATAATCAACTTCAGTTAGCAGCTCCTGATAATGGCAATGTAACAGATCCTGGTTGGCAGATTCCGACTAATGAATGGGTACATATCGCTGCAACATATAATTCCGAGGATGGTGCTGTTGATTTCTATCTGAATGGCATTAAGAAGGGAGCGACGCAGTATACAAATTATCGTGGTATCGTAAAATGGGCATCCACTCGTTTCTATATTGGAAAGTCTTATGATGATGCCCGTTGGCTGGAAGGTGATATTTGTGAAGTTCGTGTATGGAATCGCGTCTTGACAGCTGACGAAATTAAATCTAAGGATCATTTTTATGTAGTAGTACCCGAAAGTGAAGGTTTGGTGGCATACTGGAAGTTTGATGAAGGTAATGGCAAAGTTATTGCCGATCATACTGGGAATGGAAATACGGTAATAGCAAATTCTGATATCAAGTGGACTACTGTTTCATTACCGAAATAATAAACCTTATTAATTATAAGAAGATAAATTATGAAATACATCAATTATATGAGTCTGAGATGTTGGGTTGCGGCACTTGTGCTGTCAGGCGGTTTGTTCACCGCCTGCTCCGATGATGTTGTTGTCGGACAAATAGACGAAAACAAGTATACAACCGGTGACGGTAGTGTAATGGGATATATCAGTGACAGTTATGGAAAGCGTATGTTTACGAATGTGGAATTCCGTAGTGCGGGTGATGTCTCTTTGCGTCTGAAGACAACGGCGCAGTTAGCATCAGAAGCTACGGTTACTGTGGCTTATGATGAAAGTGTATTGACTGAATATAACAATAAGTATGGAACTGCGTATGAAGCTTTTCCTAAGGCGGAAGTGACTTTGGGTGAAGGAGGTGTCATCAAGATGGCTGCCGGTTCTGTTCAGTCATCCGATATGAAAGTATCTTATGTGTCCGATGGAAAACTTTCTTCTGACAAAAGCTATATTATTCCTTTACGTATGAAAGTAACATCCGGTGACTTCAAGCTGGGGGCGGAAGATCAGACTCGACTGATTTTTGTGAAAGACTTGACCGGAATTCCCGATTGCGCGAAGTATGTAGATGGTAAACCGGGTGTTAAAGTATTTAGTTGTATGGAAGTGAATGATACAAATCCGTTGAATAATTTAAGCTTTACGCTAAAAAGTAATGGAAAGCCATTAGTAGATGCTTTGATTATCTTCTCGGCTAATATTAACTACAATGCTGAGACTGGACGCGTTTATATCTTCAATAATGAAAACGTACAGGCGTTGCTTGACAATCGGGAACATTACCTGAAACCCTTGCAAGACAGAGGTATAAAAATTATCCTTGGTTTGCTGGGCAACCATGACCGTTCGGGAGTAGCTAATATGGCGAAAGAAACTGCAGAAGCGTTTGCTTTGGAAGTAAAAGCCATGTGCGATGCTTATCAGTTGGATGGTATTTTTGTGGATGATGAATATTCTAACTATGAATATAGCAATATAACTCCGGGCTTTGTATCTCCTGGCAAGGGGCCTGCTGCGCGCCTTTGTTATGAAGTGAAGAAAGCCCAGCCTGAAAGATGGGTGATTGCTTATGCCTACAGTACTACTTATGGTTTGCCGTCTATTGATGATATGCCGTCAGGTGAATTTGTAGACTATGCTTTACATGATTATGGTGGTTCTTCAGATTTGGGTAGCTCATTCCCGGGAATGCCTAAAGCCAATATGGGCTTATATTCACAGGAATTTTCAAGGGGATATTTTGCTTCTGAATCCAGTATGAAAGCAATGCGTACCGATGGATACCTGTCGCATATGATCTTTGCGATGGATCCTCATCGTGCAAACTTCACATTTGGTCAATTGCCTGCCATGGAAAAAATGGCAAGAGCCTTCTATGATGATGAATTGGTATTTGACGGCGTGATGTATCCGAAAGATTGGAATTAGGAAATGACTATAAACGATTAAAAAGTAAAATGAATTATGAAAATCACAAGTAAAATAATAGTCCTGTTGATGTCTGCATTATTGCCGATGGGATTTGCAGGATGCAGTGACGACGATGATGATATGCCTAATCCTGGTGGAGATGAGGCACCGGAGTTTGTTCTCGGGCAGGAGTCTATAAAGTTGAAAGTAGGTCCAGAGAATAAAATGACTGTAGACGTTAAGCAAGGGGGAGGAGAATACGATGCTTTTGTTTTGGACGCAAGAATTGCGGCTGTGGAAGTTGCGGATGGCGTGATTAAAGTAGAGGGGCTTGCAAACGGGCAGACTTTTTTGATGGTCTCTGATAAATATAATCGTTATCGTAAATTACCTGTTAACGTTTATACGACTGATAAACTTCAGCTGAGCCATGAGACGGTTGATTTAGTAACTCTGTTGGGTAAATCTAATACACTAAAGGCGAATGTGGTTTTGGGTAATGGTGGATATGAAGTTACGTCGGACAATGAGGCTGTGTCGGTATCTGTTGATGAAGCCGGTGAAATCAGTATGACGGCTACCTCTAAAAGAGAAGAATTCACAGCTAACATTACTGTTAAGGATTGTACCGGTTTGACTGCAAATATTGTCGTAACGGTAAAAGCTTCTTTAGACCCTTTCACGGCAGAAGAATTGGAGGATATTAAAGCTGATAATAGCAGGCGTTATTATTTTAAAGGTACCAGAACAGATGATTATGATGTTGAATATCTAAACACAACGATAGATGACGGTAAAATCAGGTATGGTTGGAGTCTTTGGGGATATTATTATCAACACATAGACTTTATGGGCGATAAAGCTGAAGGCGTGAAGGATAGTGCTACATTCTCTATAAGCTCATGGAGTGTTAGTGGTGCATATTCTGACCAAGCGATAACGTTGAAAATTATAAAGAATGACGGAACTAATCTTTGGGGAGTATTCTCTTTCGTTGACGAAGAACGGGAAATGTTATGTTCCGGTTATTTCTGTGATACGGTTAATCCGGAGTAAATAGATGAACTTACAAGTTTGGCTTTCTGAATTTATTCAGGATTACTCAGACTGAGTAGTTTATAAGTTGTTAGATAAAGTCTGTTCATACATATAGCTTTGTGTATGAATAGACTTTATTTGATAGATGTTTTAGAATATGAAAATAATTTTCTGACTATGAAAATAACTTTTGGGACTTTAGTTATTATTTCTTTTCTGCTGTTGGGTTGTGCTCCTCATCCTGCGGAAGTAACTTCTCCTGATGGACACATCCGATTGTTTTTTGCTCAAGAAGGCAATAATCAGATGACTTATCGGGTTGAAGTAAATGACACAGCGTTTATACTCCCTTCTTCATTGGGATTTAAGGCAGAAGCCTGGATCAACCTTTCCGATAATTTCCAAGTTACCGGCACCGATTTCAGCACAGCCGATGAAACCTGGACCCAACCTTGGGGAGAAAACAAAAACATCCGCAGCCATTACAACGAAATGGCTGTTCACTTGTCCGATGCGGCAAACACGAAACTGACTTTGCGTTTCCGCATTTTCGATGATGGATTAGGATTTCGCTATGAATATGAAGTTCCCGGAGCTGACAGTATTCTGGTGACAGACGAACTGACTGCGTTCAATATAGCACAGGATGGCACTTCATGGTCCATACCTGCCAATTCTGAAACATACGAATTGCTATATCGTACACAGCCTGTCAGTCAGATAGACAATGCCAATACTCCCATGACCTTCAAGACAGGCGGCATATACGCCAGCATTCACGAAGCCGCATTGACGGACTTCCCCGAAATGACACTGAAGAATACCGGAGGTTGCCACTTCAAGGCCGAACTGGCTCCCTGGCCCGACGGCATAAAAGCCCGCATAGCCGGAGGACGTTTTAAAACTCCCTGGCGCACCTTGCAGATTGCCCCGAAAGCAGTGGGACTGATTAACTCAGGACTCATCCTCAACCTAAACGAACCGTGTGCACTGGAAACCACGGACTGGATACGTCCGATGAAATATGTGGGCATCTGGTGGGGAATGCATCTGGGCGTGGAAAGCTGGGTAATCAACGACCGTCACGGCGCTACCACCGGGAATGCCAAACGATATATTGACTTTGCCGCCGCCAACAACATAGAAGCAGTGATGTACGAAGGCTGGAACGAAGGCTGGGAAAACTGGGGCGGGACGCAGACATTTGACTACACTAAGCCCTATGCTGATTTCGATATAGAAGAGATAACCCGCTACGCCCGTGAAAAAGGCGTTGAGATTATCGGACACCATGAAACCGGCGGCAACATCCTCAACTACGAGAAGCAGCTGGATAAAGCCTACAAATGGTATGCCGACCTGGGCGTCCATAGCGTGAAGACCGGTTATGCCGGCGGACTCCCCAACGGGCACAACCATCATGGGCAATACAACGTGCGCCATTACCGTAAAGTAGTGGAAAACGCCGCTAAATACCATACTACGCTCGACGTGCACGAACCTATCAAAGATACGGGCATCCGTCGCACCTATCCCAACATGATGACCCGTGAGGGCGCCCGTGGTATGGAATGGAACGCCTGGAGTGAAGGTAATCCGCCCGAGCATCATGTGATGCTGCCTTTCACCCGTTTGCTGGCAGGTCCTATGGATTATACGCCCGGCATATTCGATATCATGTATGAGCGCGCCAAGAAGTCCCCACACCGCAAGCAGTGGAATATGAAGGACAGCAAAGACTGCCGCATCAACACTACATTGGCAAAGCAGATAGCCAATTGGGTGATACTTTACTCCCCCTTGCAGATGGCGGCGGATATGATCGAGAATTACGAAGGACATCCCGCTTTCCAGTTCTTCCGCGATTTTGATGCCGACTGTGACTGGTCGGAAGCGCTGGCAGGTGAACCGGGAGAGTTTGTGGTCATTGTCCGTCGGGCAAAAGATAAGTACTTCCTGGGAGCTGCAACGAACGAAGAAGCGCGTAAAGTGGATGTTAAGTTAGACTTTTTGGAAAAGGGTAGGGTATACCGTGCCTTAATCTATGCCGATGGAGAGGGTGCCGACTGGGAACTTAATCCTACGGCTTATGAAATCATTGAGAAACTGGTGACTGCCGATGACACCCTGACAGTCTCTATGGCAAGAGGCGGCGGACAAGCCATCAGCTTTATGCCTGCCTGACATGAAAACGTAATACAATCAAAATATGAAGAAGAACATGAAAATCAATTCTATGCTGATGAGCGGTCTTCTTTTGCTGGGGATGTACGGTTGTACGCCGGCAATGCAGGATTACTCATCATACGTCAATCCGTTCATTGGTACGGGAGGACACGGGCACACTTATCCGGGGGCGGTGGTGCCTAACGGAATGATTCAGCCCAGTCCTGATACACGCATTTATCAGTGGGATGCCTGTTCAGGTTATTATTATGCAGATTCTACCATTAACGGGTTTTCGCATACGCATCTCAGCGGTACGGGCTGTGGAGATTATGGTGACGTATTGCTGATGCCTACCGTGGGCAAGCAGGACTATCATCCGATGGGAGAGGAGAGTCAGCAGATGGCTTATGCTTCCGCTTTCTCTCACGAGAATGAGACGGCTCAGCCCGGTTATTATTCGGTGTTCCTGGATCGCTATAAAGTGAAGGCTGAACTGACCGCCACCCGGCGTGCGGCTATCCACCGTTATACTTTCCCGAAAGCGGAAGATGCGGGATTCATCCTTGACCTGGATTACAGTCTGCAACGCCAGACGAATGAAGAAATGGAGCTGGAAGTAATCAGCGACACCGAGATACGCGGGCGTAAGAAGACGGTATATTGGGCTTTCGACCAATACATTAATTTCTATGCCAAGTTCTCCAAACCGTTCACCTATACTTTGGTGACCGATTCTATGGCACTGGACGAAGGCGGACCGTTGCTGCCCACAGCTAAAGCACTGTTGCAGTTTCAGACCGGAGCCGGTGAACAAGTCCTTGTGAAAGTAGGAGTTTCTGCCGTGGATATGGACGGAGCACGCCGGAATGTGGAGGCTGATATACCCGGATGGGACTTTGACAGTGTGCGCAGTGCCGCCCGCAATTCATGGAACGATTATCTGTCGAAAATAGATATTGAAACCAACGATGATGACCAGCGGATTATGTTCTATACCGCACTTTATCATACGGGTGTACAACCCAATCTGTTTACTGATGCCGACGGACGCTATCTGGGCATGGACCTGAAGCCCCACCAAGGCAGTGTGGAAAATCCTGTCTACACGGTTTTCTCTTTGTGGGATACTTTCCGTGCCTATCATCCCCTGATGACGATTATCGATCCGGATTTGAATCAGGCTTTTATCCGTTCGCTCATCCTGAAGCAGCGCGAAGGCGGCATCTTCCCTATGTGGGAACTTGCAGGCAATTATACCGGAACCATGATTGGCTACCATGCCGCATCCATTATCGCTGACGCTTACACAAAGGGCTATCGTGATTTTGATGTGCAAGACGCCTACAAAGCCTGCATCCGTGCTGCGGAATATGACACTACCGGCATCCAGTGTCCTCCGCTGGTATTGCCTCATCTGATGCCGCAAGCCAAATACTGGAAGAACAAGATAGGCTATGTGCCTTGCGATAAAGACAACGAATCGGTGGCCAAAGCATTGGAGTATGCTTATGATGACTGGTGCATTTCGCTATTGGCGGAAGCTCTGGGTGATAGACCTAATCAGGAGAAATATGCAGCGTTCGCCAAAGGATACCAGGTTTATTTCGACGCTTCCACCCGCTTCATGCGCGGACTGGACAGTGAAGGTAACTGGCGCACACCCTTCAATCCCCGCTCTTCCAATCATCGTAACGATGATTATTGTGAAGGTACTGCCTGGCAATGGACCTGGTTCGTGCCTCATGATGTGGACGGATTGGTGGATCTTATGGGAGGCCGTGAGGCTTTTATCGGCAAACTGGATTCTTTGTTCATCGCCCCTTCGGCTATGGAAGGTGAATCGGTATCCGTTGACATTTCAGGTCTGATAGGGCAGTATGCGCATGGAAATGAGCCGAGCCACCACATAGCCCACCTATATAACTATGTCGGTCAGCCTTGGAGAACGCAGGAATTGGTGGACGAAGTGCTCCATACCCTTTACTTCAATGACCCTGACGGCTTGTCGGGCAATGAAGACTGTGGGCAGATGTCGGCATGGTTCATTCTCAATTCAATGGGATTTTATCAGGTATGTCCCGGTAAGCCTGTGTATTCCATTGGCCGGCCGCTGTTTGATAAGGCAACCATCCGGCTGAAGGATGGAAAAACCTTCACAGTTGTAGCACATGGCAACAGTCGTGAAAATAAGTATGTGCAGAAGATGCTTTTGAACGGTCGGGAGTTGGTGGAACCTTTCTTCAACCATCAGGATATTGTGGACGGTGGAACGTTAGAGTTGACGATGGGGGATAAACCGGTGATTGAAAAGAAATAGAACGAAAAGAGGTATCAAAAGTCTCTTTGCCTATTCGGGCGAATGATTGTTCGCCCCTACAAGCTCTGTAATAATGCTTGTAGGGGCGAATCATCATTTCACCGAATAGGCAAAGTAGCTTTCTTGACACAAACTCTTTGTCATGTGTGTAGAGATAAAGATTTGGGAAAAAATCAAGGTCATAGTGATAATCTGATTTTACTGGAGAAGGCAGATAAACTTTTTATCGACATAGAGAAAAATGGAGGCCTGACGGATGAAGAAGAACGCGTGACCAAGCGTATCGTAAAAAAGGGAAATAGGCTGATTCATGAATTTGAAAAGGAGAAAGAACGCAGAATAAGAGAGAGGGAAATAGAGAAGTTCGGGTCATGAGAATGATAATTTAGCGGCAAAGCCGCTAAATTAAGTAACGAGCTACGAGCTACCAG
>ENA-OZHC01000640-OZHC01000640.1-human-gut-metagenome-genome-assembly--contig:-NODE-640-length-14700-cov-5.846910_pt1 | contig 14700 bp, 22 predicted proteins | sample MGYA00244043_ERZ653680 | MGnify/ENA primary metagenome ERZ653680 (study PRJEB26926, sample SAMN06165323) | human gut metagenome | biome: ENVO:00009003; feature: ENVO:2100002; material: ENVO:00002003...
CCAAAACTTCTCCTGGAAATAGCAAAAATAAATTTATGTCATTTTGTCTTGCTATTCTGCCATTATAATTAATCAGATTGGATATAGAATATAACCAGTATGTTGCAAACCCGAATTTTACAGTTTAAGATAAGAGTTATATGGTGAGTATCTATATGTGGAATATATGGCGTTAAGCTAACAGCTGGCAAAGAAGAAACTTGCAGAAGAATTTAGAAATAAATGCTTCCTGAAACTTTTAAGTCATGAAAATATTCTCTCTACAATCTATCTGTTGAATAAACCCTCTTCTTTTCCTATTAATCCAAGTCGGTTATAGAAAAAAGACAAACGATAAACGTTGAAAATAAACATGTTAGAAAAAAATATGGGGCTGACGGTAACCGCCAGCCCTATTTTTTCATGCCTATTTTTGAAAACTTTGCAACCGAAGAAAGATAAATAACTCATTGGAACAAAGGAATATTTATATGGAAGAGAACAGCAATGATATTGAAATACTCAAAGCGATGATAAAGGAAAACTTTGAGGAACAACGAAAACTGATTGCCAAGCTGGAAACGGCTCTGGAAGCAGTAACCAGTTTCAACGGCAAGCAAATGCTGGACAGCCGGGACATGCGCCTGATGCTGAAAGTATGCGACCGGACACTGATCCGCTGGCGCAACTCCGGCAAGCTCCCGTTTTTCAAACTCAGCGGCAAGATTTACTTCTGGGCTTCCGACGTATATAAATTCCTGAGAGAAGAATGTCTAAACGAAGATTTCATATCAGATTCTATTAACTCATAAATAAAATTCACATGGAAAATCAAAGTAAAGTAATCGTCATTGAACGAAACAAATTCGCGGCACTTGTCAAATCACACCGCAAATGTCTTCAGATGCTGGACATCCTGACCTACATCTACACAGTCAAAGGAATAAGCCTGACTTTAACATTGCAGGAGATTTGCGAAGTATTGCAAATGACTCCCGAAGAAGTGGAAATACAACGTCAGAAAGGATATATCCGTTTCACGAAGCAGAAAGGAATAACCGTCTATGAAATCACCGACCTGCTCCGTCTGAAGAACATGCTGGAAATGGGAAGTGTCTACCGCAAGATCGATGCGAAAACCATGAGTATCGAACCTTTAAATAATGAATAGCGATGAAAGAAGAACAGAAAGAAATGAAAGAACGGAAGCCTCTGGTACACGCTTCCCTGTTCAGCGGATTTGGAGCTCCGGATCTGGCCGCCGAATGAATGGGATGGCAGAACGCCTTCCATTGTGAGATAGATGATTTTTGTAATACCATTTTAAATTACTGGTTTAAAGATGCAGAAAGTTGTACAGATATCACAAGGACGGACTTCAGAAAGTGAAGGGGAAAAATTAATGTCCTTACAGGAGGTTTTCCTTGTCAACCATTTTCCGTTGCAGGTCAAAGAAAGGGAGCGGATGACAACCGCTACCTCTGGCCTCACATGCTTAGGGCCATACATGAAATCATGCCCGATTGGATTGTTGGTGAGAACGTTGCTGGCATCCTCTCGATGGTCCAGCCCGCTCAGGAGACTGAAGTGGGAAGTCAAGCCTCTCTATTTGGAGAGAGTGACCCTGTATTTAAAAGACGGCAGCAATATGTTGTTGAAATCATCTGCCGTGATCTTGAACGTGAGGGATATTCCGTCCAGCCGGTACTTATACCGGCTTGTGCCGTCGGTGCTCCCCATCGTCGGGATCGGGTTTGGTTTATTGCCCACCGTGACGGCACAGGACTACAAACGCAGAGGACCGGGCAGCCACCAGCAAGGGTTGCCGGAGATAATCCACGAGATGCTCCTGCCCACACCAGTGGCAACAGAGATACACCATGCCGAAAGAGTCCGGAAATGGAAATCGGTGAATTTGCCCTCACCCCATACCCAGATAGCCGGAGAGAAGAATCCCAATGGCCTGACGGATTTTCTGGACTTCTACGGGATGTTACCGGAACCGATGCCGGAGAGGTCAGGGCAGCAAGATATGGACGGGAACAACCCGGAAGAGTCAATCCTGGAATGGTTGTCAGAGGGGCGGGTGATGCCGACACCGACAGCACGGGACTGGAAAGGAGCACCTACGCTGGAGAACCTGAGGAAGCGGGGAAAGATACCGCAGAAGAACAGTCTTCCCGATTTCTTTGCCCGGACTGGAAAGAGTTTCCAACTCAATCCCCTGTTTGTAGCCGAGATGATGGGTTTTCCGCCCGGTTGGACGGTATTACCTTTTCTAAGTGAAGAGAAAAATCCGTCAAAGGATACGGAAACGCCATCGTCCCCCAGGTAGTCTACGAAATATTTAGAGCAATAGAAGAAACCTATAAATAAAACAGTCATGAATAAAGTATCAATATTTGAACATCCGGAGTTCGGACGCATCCGGACACTGGAAATTGACGGGAAAATATGGTTCTGCGCCTCGGACGTTGCCACCGCACTTGGCTATTCCAATCCGCGAGATGCAGTCGTAAGACACTGTAAACCAATGGGTGTCGTGGTTTACGACACCCCCACACGCAGTGCCGTCCAGAAAATCAAGTACATCAGCGAAGGAAACGTGTACCGGCTGGTCGCCAGCAGCAAGCTGCCTTCCGCCAAGAAATTCGAAAGCTGGATATTTGATGAACTGGTTCCTGAAACACTAAAGAACGGAGGCTATCTTTTGAGAAAGAACGACGAAACGGATAATGAACTGCTTGCTCGTGCCGTATTGCTCGCCCAGGGTCGTATAAAAGAACGTGACAGCCGTATTTCAGCATTGGAGAAAGAGAATAACTATGCCATCCTGAAACTCAAGCTACAGGCCCCCAAAGTTCAGTATTACGACAAAGTCCTGCAATCCCAAAGTACTTACACAACCACACAGATAGCGAAAGAATTGGGAATGACTGCCGGTATGCTGAACAAGCGGCTCCGATGGGCAGGCATCCAGTTCCGTCAATCCGATCAGTGGCTGCTCAAAGCTCCTTACCAGAATCAAGGTTATACGTCAACCCGGACCCATGTATGGGAAAGCCGGACAGGAGAAACCGGCACGGCTATGTTGACCGTTTGGACGGAAAAGGGCCGGTTATTCATACATTATCTTTTTGGGGCTTATTTGGTATAGCTGGAATATAAGACACCGTGATAAATAAAAAGCTACTGAAACAAAATTCAGTAGCTTTTTTATTGCTTTCAATTGATATTATCTCAATCGGGGTCCCGTTTTCTTCTTTTCTTTCGGAGGCACAACCTCTTGTTGCGGTGCTTCTTGCGGTCTTATTCTTTCACTTACAGTCTCACTCTGAAGAAGTCTGTTTAAATACCGGAGGTCCTTCAGTAATTTCTGTTTGCATTCTATCTCCAAGGAATGGGCCATATTCGACATCGGGCTGGTACTTTTTTTGACGAGCGGACCGTTCAGGAGATCCTCTTCTATATACAGGGTACAACGCTTCAAAATCCCTTCAATATCCTTCGTCGTTTCAGCAGCATCAATCGCCTCCTGAATAGCCTTATAATTTTTATCCATATAATAGGCCTTATACAAGTCATCGGCATGCCAGTCAAAGAAATGAAGATAGTTTTTTCCCAGTTGCTGGTTATACTCTTTTATATTGCTTTCCACAACCTCTTTCTTCTGGTCAAGATATTGCTGCAACTGCTCGATTCTTAAATCACTTTTATCCATTACTGTCCGATTTTTAATCCCGTATCCGTTTCTGTTTCGCTCTGAAAGGACACATCCAGTTCTCTTTCCTGATGGAAATTATCCGCTATCACGAATTTAATCTCCGCATTTTTACTGCTTCGGTTATGATAGAAGAGAGTGAACACTTGATGGCAGGGATCGCTGCTGTCCAACTCCGCTATCGAATCCAACGGTTGCATCTCCCGGTTCACCAACCGGACATTTTTCTTGTCATAGACCTCACCGCTACCCTCCATCTGTATATAACCGATATTATAGCTGGCTTCCTCATAGTTTCCGGTGCGACTGAGCGTCAGACGAATCTCCACGGTCTCATCCGGGGAGATGGTCTTCTGAAGATACCAGGACGTAAGGGAGAAATCATACGCCTGCTGCACTTCCAATTTATCATCACAGCTACCCAGCAGGCAAAGCAATGTGAGCATGATACTACTTATTATTAATTTTATCTTCATAATTTTACGTATTACTGAATGGATAATTTACTTGAATCCGGTAACGACTAACGTCTGATGCCCGGTTTTATCTTTTTTTCGGGCGGTTCTTCTTTCTTCACTGTCTTGTTTGCCGCCTGTTGCAGGTTCTCTTTGGGAGGCGTTTGTGAAAGGATATTCGCGAATTCCCGGTAATCCCTCACCAACCGCTGCATACATTCCAACTTCAGAAAATGGGCAACATTCGTTGTCCGGCTGGAACTGCTATAATCCACCTGCCCGTTCAACAGTTTGTTTTCACAATAAGCGATGCTGTCCTTAACAATGTTCCGAACCTTATCAATATCTTTTGCCTCGTCTACCGCCTGCCGGAGTTTCCTATAACACCCGGACATAAAGTGGGATTTGTACAGGCTTTCCGCATCCCATTCGAAAAAATGCAGGAAATTTTCATTCATCTTCTTGCTTTGTTCACGTATGTCCCGGTCTTCCCTGTTTATTTTCATGTCCAGCCAATGCAGCAGCTCGTCCACATTCCAGTTACCTTTTTCCATGCTATTATTACTAATTAAAAATGTATTTGAAACCGATAGCTATCACCGTATGGAAATGCCCCACCGACGAACCGAAGAATATCCTCTGACGGACATTGAAAAGAAAAACCAGCCTGTTACTCAGGAACGCCTCCATCTCAAAAGCCGGAGCAAAACCATAGATAAAGCATCCGTCATTCTGAAGCGTCGCCCCGTCATAAAGCTGTTTGTCGTTCCAGTTGGTCGTCTCATAACCGGCCAGTCCAGAAAGTCCGGCAGAGAAGAATACGTTCTTGCCACGGTCCGAGAAGAACGGCACAAAATAGCCTACTTCCCCGGTAAACTGCGCTTTAGGTATCGCAATCTCCTTATAGGAATAGTGCTTCTTTATATAATCCGCCCCGAACAGCCAACGGGTATGATTCCGGTTATAACGGCTCAAAGCCAGACCCACCTGGAAGTTACCGCCCAGATGTTTCACATTGGAACCGAAATTATCTACACCGCCTATCGTAAGCTGGATACCTTGTTGCCCCGGCAAATAACGCTGGGCAAAGGATTTGCCTGCCACAAAGGGCAGACAAATGCATAACATAATAAATAAGACTCTCTTCATGATTACTCACCGATTAATTCATTCATAATACGCGCATCCACCAGGTCACTGTTCTCCATATAGAACCGCTGGTGTCGGCCTCCTCCTTTTTCGTAAACTTCCACTTCCAGCAACTTGTCGTCGGGAATGACAATCTTAGGGAAGGCATACACGATACGCCCCGTACTTTTCCCCTCTATGCGTGTCAGGGCATTCAGCGTGCGTACCGGCTCAATATAGGTTTCCTGCTGTGCCGTCCGTTTGGCTATCTTCTTATCCACAATTTTAAACCGCACAAAATCCACATCGAAAGGCACATGGGAATTATTCGTCAGGGAAACATGGAAGAAGAGCAGGTCCTTATGCACATAGATACCCTTTAAAAGGGCCTGCATCCCGAACTGGCGGCATCCGATATGCTTCACATCCCTTCGGTCCAGCCTATGGATGGTGTACATCACGCTTGCAATGACCGTGGGATCTTCCTCACCCAGTTCCGTGACACGGATGGAACTGCCTCCTTTCTTTTCCCCTTCGTCCGGGTTTATCCATTGGTCCATATTGATATTCAGCGTGGAAGGCTCCTCCTTATAAACCACATTGAAAGAAAAGAAAGAACCGTCGCCCGTAATAACCGAGAAGTTCGTCTCCCCTGGAAACTCTTTTACCGTCGCTTTTACACGTACCACATTCTCAACTCCGTCGGCCTTGCCTGCGATGATATTATTGCTTCCCAGGTCCACGTAGCGAACTTCCGAGGGAAAGAGGATATGCACTGTCTTACCGAAAGTGACCTCTATCTTATAAGGAGTGATATGCTGGTTATCCGTCAGAATCCTAACGGGATTTGCCGGTGTTTTTTCCTGTGCGAAACCGGATACCGAGGCCAATACAGCCATCAAAAATGCTATAATTACTTTCATTGTCTTATCTTTTTTATTAAAGTGAATAATCCGTTATTGTTTCTTTGTGACCAGCAACACCTTATATCCGGCTTTCAGTGTCACCTTGACCGCACGGACCCGTCCGGCAATCAACCGCGTGCCGCCCTGCATGACTCCACGTGTCAGGTCCATCACCACCTGCTGCCCGGCAGAACGTGCAAACGATACGCTGTTCCCCATGCTCTCGCTGACCGTCCCTGCCGCATCCTTTGCCGCACTGCGGGTCTCCGAACCGGGAACAAAAATCCCTTTCTGCCCGTCTATATCATAAGTCGCCAACTGTACGGGAATGATATTCCCGGCATACTCGATGCTGCTGATCAGGATATCCAGACGCTCTCCCTGAACGACCGCCGCACCCGTTACCAGGCTGTTGGCAGGAACGGTGATGTTTCCGGCCTGCAAAGGTTGCAGCAACCGGAGTCTCACCCGGCCTCCCTGTTCAATGGTTTGGTTTTCCGAAATGCAGGCGGCAATGGTATTCGTCCCCATCCGGTAGCTGCTGCCGACGGCTGTATTGAAACCGTAATTCCTCTCGACGGTAAGAGATGCGACAAAAGCGGAATCCGTTACCGGCTGTGAAAGACCGGAAGTCGTCTGATGCTCTGCCCGGCAGACCGGAATAGCTTCCGGCAGTTCTTCTTCGACGGTTTTCTCCTGAACCGTATCTTTGTCGGGGTTCAGATACTTTGCCGCCATCTTGTAGGAACGCTCCATCAACTCCTCACGGGAAGCAGCCTTGCTTTTTTCCGTCTCTTCCAGCTTCCGGTTCAGTTCCTCCACTTTTCTCTCCAGGTCACTGTCTGCCGTTTCTTTAGGAGTCTCATAGAAGTCATCCAACTGGCTGGAAATTTGCTCGTAGGTCTTGACAGACTGTTGCAGCCTGTCCCCGTCTTTTTCTTTTTCATTCGCATCGGATGTTACCTTTCCACCATCCAGCAATGTCCCGGCAAGTTGTTCCAGCGATCTCATCCGGCTTTCTTCCTCCACTTCCGCCTGCTGCTTCTCATAGGCTGCGGTCTTCTTATCCACCAGTTTGGCCGTGGTCGGCTCCGGAACATTCACGTTGAACCCGGAGTTTCCGGGAACTTCCGTCCCGTTTTCCTTACCGGATGGAGCGAATATTCAGTACATGACTCCCAGGAACACCAGCACAAAGGCCGGAATCACAATGAACTTCCTTCTTTTCTCCATTTCTTCCGGTGTGAGTACCTTTTTCTCTTTTTCCGGCTCGTCTTGTCTTACTTTACCATTTTCCGGCTGTACCGCCGTCTTTTCCACCGCTTCGGGTATTTCCAAATCTTTATCTTCCATTATTCGTGGGTTTTAGGGTGAAACATTATACTGTCCTTGCTGCTTTGGTGGAGTGAATCCACCGGCGTATTCCTGCCAAACGGCAACTCCTTTTGTGTGCCGTGAGAAAGAAAACGTCCGAAGGCACGTGTTACCGTGATGCCGCAAAAGACGGTGCTGATAACCAGCATGCCGACAAGCACTCCCTTACGTTCTTTCTCTGACAGGCTTTCACAAATATTCTTCAGCTTTTCGCCGATTTCTGTTTTTATCTTTCTACTTTTCATTATCCTGTTCTTTTTAGCGTTCAACGGTCCTTATATCCCTGTTCTCCAGAATCTCGAAACGCTCCGCCATAAAGCCCTGCGGATTATTATCCGACCGGGTTACACTCTGCAGGAAGCAACGGGTGACTAAGGAACGCTCGGTGATGTTACTGTTACGGATAATCATCTGCCGGGCGAATGTGGTGATCCGGTAGGGATAGTTATCGAAGTCGCATTGCATGCTGTCCACCAGGACGGTCTGGTTGATATTGCCGCTGATCAGCCGGTTGTAATATCCCTTCTCGTTCCAATCCCGGTAATAACCGTAAAGGCTCTTGTCCGCCAGATACATGGCACGGTTGATATTGGATTCGATGGCAGCCTTGTCGGGAGCCAGCGTAAAGAACAGCTCATGCATCCGGCGCACATGCTCGCGGGCTTCCACCGGACGGTTCAATGCCGCATCCTGGGATAACGCCAGCATGAGCGACTTGCCCTGGTCCAGTACATAGACCTTCTCCCGCTGCTGGGCAGCAAAGAGGTAAGACTTTCAGATGGCATAGGTGGTGAGCGAGGCGCAAATACCCAGAAAGACCAACGTGAACAGGCGTATCTGCCTGAACGAGGACTCGATGTTTTTAAAACTTTTGAATTCCATAATTCTTATACTTTTTAGGTTTCTACTTTTTCAATAATACAGCACCGACATTCCCCGTTGAAGCACCTGCCGCCGCACCTGCCACATTGGTCACTTTGGATGCCGTATTGTTTACGTTGCGATTGTAAGAACTCATACCTCCGGCCTGCACGATCCAGTTCGAGACTGTCGGGACACAGAAATATCCAATGATACCGATGATCATGAAAATAAGATAGATGGCCGAAGAACCGTCCACATCGATAATACTCATCGGATCAGCCATCAGGTTCATCTCCTCCTGCAGGATAAGCGTCTGTATCTTGGCCAGCATCGCCCCGAAGAGGTCTGATACCGGCAGCCAGAGATAAACACTGATATAGCGTGCCAGCCACTGGACGAGCGTGTTCTGCAAACCGTCGAATACACTCAGGGCGAAGGCAATCGGTCCCAAAATACTCAATACTATCAAAAAGAAGGTACGGATCGTGTCGATGACCAGCGAAGCGGACTGAAAGAGGATCTCCAGCAGTTTACGCATGATCATCTGGGTGATTCCCTGCAGGGAGAAGGCATAGGAAACCTCATACATCGTTTGCAAAGCCGTATGTTCCTCCTCGGTCCAGCCCATATTCTCAAGTTCTGCATCCAGCTCTTCATTGGAGGCAAAGACACTTCCGGTCATCATGTTTTTTGCCATCATATCTGCCCGAAGCTTGTCCTTCTCCTGCTGGTATTTCTGCAGATCGAAGGTCTGATCCCGAAGCAGCGTACCGGTTCCCTGGACGATGGGACTAAAGATACCGTTAAGGGTTCCCAACACCATTATATCGAAGAAGAGGATACAGATACCCAGTACGAAAGGACGGAGCATCGAAAACACATCCACCGGCTCGGCTCTGGAAAGGGACTGCCAGACCCGGTAAGCAATGTAGAATAAAGCTCCCAGTGCGGCCAATGCCATCCCCATATCCATCATCGGCTGGCAAAGTTTGGTCATCGTATCATACAGATCCCGAAGAATCTGGTGCATATTTTCAAATGAAATAGACATTAACAACATACTATTCTGATTTTAATTGAATGATTACCAGTAACGCTCGTCTTTGCCATACAAGTCAAATACCTGTTGCTGTTCATTTTTCTGTTTGGCACGCAGGTAGGATACATGCAGGTTCTTACGGGTGTAATAATTAGCCAACTCCTTGTAATGCGTCATTTCCCTGTGTACCCGGTTCACCAGGTCGATGCGTTCCTTGTCGTTCATGGACATACCGGTGGAATTAATGATATTCTTCAGTTCGGCAATGGAGCGGCTACCCTTTTTCATGATCGTATTATAACCGGCTGAAATCGCATTCAGCTCCCGCTGTGTATAATTCTTATCGGTCAGCATCTTGCCGAAATTGTTCACATAAATCTCGGAGATGTCACCGAGCATCAGGACGGACTCCTTGACTTTCTCGCTGCCGCTGATCAGGTCGTTCACCTTGCGCAGCTTGTCATAATACTCCCGTCCCTGCTCGAAAATCTTCGAGGTCTCCTTCCATGTGGAAAGGGCATTCTGTGCCGTTTCTGAAGTTTCCACAATCTGGTTTACACTGTTTACGATACCTTGGACCAAGTTTCCCGGATCGGACACCACCCACTGCGCCTGCACGCTTACCGGCACAATAAAAGCCGACAGGACAAGCAACATTAAAACTTTCTTTTTCATTACTTCTTGATTTTAACCGTTTATTTTTTCTTTTTCTTCTCACTTGCCAGCACACGGATAGCCTGCTCCATATTGCCGCCCAGCTTCTCTGTCATCTGTGTGACTTCCAATTTTTCGGTCTCTTCCGTGGTATAGGTGAGATACTCCTCAACGGAGGTCTCCGTGGCATAGACGGCAGACCGGACGCCTCCCAAACCCAGCCAGACTTCCTTATATTTCCTCGCCGGATCATTGGCCTGATTGATGGACAGTATCTGCCCCTTCTCTTTGTCGGTCAATCCGAGCAAGGATTGTACGGAATCGAACTTGTTAATGTATTTGCGCTGATCCAACAAAATCTTGCAATCGGCATTATTGACGATGGTATCCTTGATAATGGGACTTGACACAATATCATCCAATTCTTGTGTGACGACCACTGCCTCCCCGAAATATTTACGGACGGTTTTGTAGAGAAATTTAATGTAATCTGCCATGCCTTCACGAGCAATCGCTTTCCAAGCCTCCTCCACAACTATCATTTTCCGAACCCCATGTAACCGTCTCATTTTGTTTATAAAAGCCTCCATAATGATGACCGTTACCACCGGAAAAAGAATTTTGTGCTCCTTAATTTCGTCAATTTCAAATACCACAAAACGCTTGTTTAACAGGTCGAGCTGCTCGTCCGAGTTCAGCAGATAATCGTATTCACCACCCCGGTAGTAAGGAGCCAGTACATTGAGAAAATTAGTGAGATCGAAATCCTTCTCCCGGTAGTGCTTCTCTTCCAGTATCTCCCGGAAATCCCCCTGTACGAACTCGTAAAAGGTATTGAAGGAAGGTACCGGCCCCTTGTCCTTCTTTATCTCTTCGATATACAGGTTGACCGCCATTGAAAGGGCCACTTCCTCGGCACGGGTGATAACTTCCGTATCCCTTTTCCAGAGCGACATAATCAGCGTCTTAATGGACTCTTTCTTCTCCAGGTCAAAGACCTTATCCGCGGTGAAAAAAGGATTAAAAGCTATCGGATGTTTTTCACTATAGGTATAATACACACCATCCTCTCCGTTTGTACGCTGGTGGATCAGGTCGCATAAGCCTTTGTAACTGTTACCGATATCAATCAATATGATATGAGTACCTTGTTCCCAATACTGGCGGACAAGATGGTTCATGAAAAACGACTTGCCTGAACCGGAAGGTCCGATGACCAGCTTGTTACGGTTGGTAATGATACCACGGCGCATCGGCTCGTCCGAGATATCCAGATGTAGCGGTTTCCCGTTTGTCCGGTCTGCCATTTTGATGCCGAAAGGCGACAGGGAATCCGCATAGTTCGTCTCTTCTGTAAAGAAGCAGACTCCCTGTTCGATGAAAGTAAAGAAGGACTCCTCGGAAGGAAAGTCACCCTCGCCACCGGGGATACCTGCTCAGTACAGGGTTGGTGCGTCAATGGTATTGTAACGGGGTTTGCATCCCATCAACGCCAGAGCGGAACCGGTATCGTTCTTTATCACTTTGAGTTTCTCCTGGTTGTCCGACCATGCCATGACATTGCAATGGCAACGGATAGCGGTCAGTCCGAAGGAATGCGCCTCGTCCAGATACGCATCGATCCATTGCTTGTTGAGCTGGTTGGCACGGCTGTACTTGGAGAGCGAATGCATGTTGCGTGCCGTCTTCTCAAAGCGTTGCAGGGTCTCAGCCGAGTCATCAATGAACAGAAACTGGTTATAGATATGGTCACAGGAGAGCATCAGGCCCACGGGAGCAGCAAAGCTCAGACGGCAGTCACTACGGTCGGTGGAGTATTTCTCATATCGGGTATCCGTCTGGACACTGCCGGGAAGATCGTCCACATCCGAAAGCGTATGCACGCAGAGAATATTGTCCCCGATGCGCATCTTGGATGCGCTCATCCGGATGTCCTGCAATGTGGTCGTGTCCTGCTGTGAAAGAGAAAAGTATTTCTCAATCAATCCGGCCTGCTGCGGCGTACCGACAATCTCATCGGTGGTCAGCTGTTCCAGACGGATAAAGGCGGAGTCATTCAGGATACGCTCGAACTGGTCGACGCTCTCCAGAAAGCGGCTGACCGTATCCTTGTCCCGAACTTCCTTCGGAATGATATTCCCCCGGCAGAGGATGGAGAAATTGCTCTGGCTGCGGCTGCGCTCTTTGGTGGTCTTGGTGATGAAGAGATAGGAAAAATGATTCAGGAAAGGCCGTTCATTAAAATGAAGTTCGAAGCTGCGGTCCAGAAAGCTCATCTCATCTTTCTGAGTGTCGGCCTTATAATTCTCTTTCAGGAACCAGTCCTGCCGGTGCACTATCGTGTAATTCGGCAGGACCTTGACTGCCTTTGTTCATGTGCCGTGCATGGATGCGTAGTCTGCGGAAGTGACCGTGAACAGCTCCGGCAAGAAGACCTTGAAGCCGATGGTCACGTCCGCGTCTTTGGAGAGGATGCATCCTTCTTCTACGGACAGGATAGGAAACTTACTTTCCAACGTTGCGGCTTTTAATATATTTCTCATGAATGCGTTTTTTAAATAAGGAAGATATACGTTTGCGATTGATGATATAGAACGGGTGGTACCCTACTGCGGCCAGTTTCATCAGGCCATTGGGACCGTATTTCCTGTTCAGGTGGAACACCCCGAAGATCAGTCCGAAGGCCGAGAGGATACCGAAAGCGATGCAGAACCACCGGTTAATACCTATCATATAGAAGATGACGAACAGCAGGAAGATAGCCAGCAAGCCCCCGACGAAGAAGTACAGGTATTGTGCCTGCAAGCCGTTAAATTCCACGCTGCGCCCGATTCCCTTGTTGATATTGTATTCCATAACATCCTATATTACAGGAAGAAGGAACGAAGGACTGTTGCGGCGACGATTAGGAAAACACAGGCTCCAAACCAGGACCCGGCCGTTTTTCCGGTGTCGGGGTCGCCGCTGCTGAACTTCGAATATACCTTAATTGCGCCTATCAGCCCTACAATGGCTCCTGAGGCATAAATTAACTTGGTGGCCGGGTCGAAATAGCTGGTTATTAACGATGTAGCCTTTGTTATACCGGCACTTCCGTCCCCTTCGGCATAGGCACTCAAGGTGGAAACTGCTATTCATGCGACAAGCGCAACCGTCTTTTTAAAATGTCTTTTCATATACAATCTAATTTTTTTAATGTGAATAAAAACCTTGTTTCAAACAAACCGCAGGAAGTTTCCTACCTGCGGATTTGTCCTTGCAACCACGATGTCTTTTTAGGATCAACCTGAGTCATAGTAACCAATCATAGATACCTCCGTTTTTTAATGGGCTATACACTCTTTTAAATGTTCGCTCCGGTAAAGGGAAGGGATCAACCGGAATCAAAGAAATCTCTCATGCTTTTTCGTTTTTTAGGTTATACACTTTGTTTCAAGAACTCGCTCTGTCCGGATCAACCGGAATCATAATACTTTCTCATATTCATTATTTATTTATCTGTTGCAGGCACATGCTCCGTTATATCAAATTCCCGGAGAATGTCGTCCTTGTCTTTTCCAGTCAGGAAAGGGGGCTCGCCCCGGTCCACATACAGCCGCATATACCGTTTGAGTTTATCGCTACTACCCAGGATGCTCGCCTGCAGGATTCGCTCCATGTTCGTGCCTTCCAGTCTTTGAAAGGTCTGCCGGGTTTGTTCCTGCTCCGTATCCGTGGGACCGTCCGATGACATCACTTTCTCAATCATATCCAGATCGTCAAAGGTGACACCGGTTGCCCGGTGGGGATTGCTCCGCTGCACGTATCCGGTGATCTCGTAGCGTTCAGGAATCTCCTCTTTTTTCTCTTCACTGGAAAAAGGAGAGGTTTCCTGTACATAGTCAATTTCAGAATAGTTCAGCCGTTGAAAGGAAGCCGGTACTTCCGGGGATTTCGTATTCTTATCAAGGGGTTCGTGCGCTCGAAGAACCGGCTCTGTTTCCTTTCCGGGAGTAAAGGTATCACTCTTTTCCATGCCTGATTCAGGCTGTCTGCTATTGTCATCTATTGTCAGTGATTGTCGTATTTGGTAACGGCTTTTGCCTATTATCTCCGTCCCGGACGCAGTGATTTCCGGGTGCGTGGCGGCAGGTGTAGCCGAACATTCCTTCTTGTTATTTCCGCCTCTCCAGGAGAAAATGCTGCCCGTATGGACATACTTCTCAATGCTCAGGTAAGAGGCATAAATGAACAGGATAATAAAAAGGTATTCCATGCCCTTATGATTTTAATGACTGGTAATGCTTATCCCGTACAGCGTCAAACACTTTACCCTTTTCGGCAAAATGAAGTTCCAGAAGACGGTTGACAAAACCGGCTACAGTCACTCCGCTTCGTCCGGTGGCACAAACCAACGACAAAATGCGCCGGTGATATTGGGCATTGATATGTAAAGTCTTGCTTGAGGCACACCGGTCATCACAGAGAAACATTTCCTCATAGGCTGCTATCTCTTCTCCGGTGACAGGGGCTCCGCTTGTCTTCTTCCTGACGTTGGAAGCATTTTTCTTTTTTCTGATATTTTCCATGCTATACATATAT
>ENA-OZHC01000651-OZHC01000651.1-human-gut-metagenome-genome-assembly--contig:-NODE-651-length-14497-cov-6.407354_pt1 | contig 14497 bp, 10 predicted proteins | sample MGYA00244043_ERZ653680 | MGnify/ENA primary metagenome ERZ653680 (study PRJEB26926, sample SAMN06165323) | human gut metagenome | biome: ENVO:00009003; feature: ENVO:2100002; material: ENVO:00002003...
AATTTGGCATTAGCTAATTAAATGGGCTTTAATTAAATGATCCTCTATTTAATACAAAAACAAGACATAAAAGATAAGTATATCGGACATGCAGCATCTATATATCGGATGCGCAGTATCTATATATCCAACGTCACCGATACATAGATGCTAAAAGAACAGGATGAAAGAGGTCAAATCGGACTTGCCTGAAATTACATTGCTTGTTGTGAATGAGAACAAGTAATGTAATCATCCACAACATTACTTGTTCCAGACCACAACATTACTTGTTTTCAGCAGAAAGCAGTGAACTATTTCTTCTTGCAGGCTTTCAGTTCTCTTCAAACGCTCTGTTTATCGGCATTCCGGCTGAAAGATGCCTGAAACAGTCATAAGGCTGGAAATTTCAGCCGTAACGCCGATGAACAAGGAATTTGCTGAGACCTGAAAGAACTGAAAGAGTATTTTCAGATTAAATAGTGGGTATAGGATGATACTTCATTTAATTCATAACCCGAAAGAAAAAAAACAATTCTGCCAACAGGTGTTATTATATTCTTTTTACCATAAAAAACTCAGCAATGTTCTCTTGGAACTTAGCCGATATATAATTATGGTAATAGAGATACAATATAAGTTAAACCTATAAATAGAGAAAGAGCCTATGAAACAGAAACTTATCTGACAGGAGAAATAGCCTTAGCTATTTCTAACTGACTATCCTTACCCCAACTTTTTAGAGAGAACTATTTAATTAATAACAAAATCATCAATCTTTTTATGAATGAAGATCGCAAAAAACGAGGATTGGCACATAGCAAATTCCTCACAGTAGTAGCAATGAGCGCACTGTTTTTGAGTAGCGGTAATGTGATGGCTACTCAGGTTGCTTCGGATAATGTCTTGGAAGTAACTGAGCAGTTACAATCTATTAATGTTACAGGTTTGGTCGTAGATGCGACGGGCGAGCCGATTATAGGTGCCAGTGTGGTAGAAAAGGGAACAACGAATGGTATTGTAACTGATATCGATGGTAAGTTTACTTTGAGTGTAAAGACTGGAGCTATATTAAAAATATCATTCGTAGGTTATCAGCCTCAGGAAGTAAAGGCTACACCTACTATGAAAATCGTGTTGAAGGAAGATACGGAATTACTGGATGAAGTTGTAGTTGTAGGTTATGGTGTACAGAAGAAAGCTAATCTAACAGGTGCAGTAACTACTGTTGACTTGAATAAGACTATGGCAGGACGCCCTCAGCAAGATGTATCCAAGGCATTACAGGGTGCGGTTCCTGGTTTGAGTATCACAACCGAAAATGGTGATATAAACGGAAGTGCTTCGATGCGTATTCGTGGTGTTGGTACCTTAAGTAATTCTGAAAAGAGTAATCCATTGATTGTGGTGGATGGAGTTCCGATGGATGATATCTCTTTCTTGAATACGCAGGATATTGAAAGTATCTCTGTACTGAAAGACGCCGCTTCTACCTCTATTTATGGTACACGTGCTGCCTTTGGTGTTATTTTGATCAATACAAAGAGTGCTAAACCGACGGAAAAGGTTACTATAAATTATAGCAATAACTTTGCTTGGGATCAAGCAACCTACCTTCCGAATTTCTCGGATGTTCCCACACAACTTCGTTCTGCGTTGGAGGCTAAGGCAAATGCCAACCAATATGAAGTCGAACTTTTTGGTATGTATTTCGATAAGTTGTTGCCTTATGCCGAAAAGTGGGCGCAACAGAATGGAGGAAGAAAACTGAAATACGGTGAAATGAGACCGTATCAGAGCGATAGCAATGTCGGTGATTATACCATCATTGACGGAACTCCTTATTATTATGCCGATTGGGATGTTCAGGATATTTATTATAGCAAAGCTGCTCCTTCGCAGAGCCACAACTTATCCGTTCAGGGAAGTTCAGGTAAAACTAACTACTATCTTTCTTTTGGCTATGATGAGAAAGAAGGTATTATGAAGGTGCGTCCCGATGAGTTGAAGAAGTACAACGTTTCAGTAAATGTGACTACGAATTTATATGATTGGTTGCAAGTAGGCGCACGTGTCAATTACTCCCGTAAGGCTTATCAACGCCCTGATATTTACAGTAGTACTTATCAGACCCTTTGGCGCTGGGGTTCTTTCTTCATTCCATCAGGTACCATTGATGGTTATGATACTCGCCTCATGGCTATGCGTAAACAAGCATCTGATCGTAAGGAAATAACAGACCTTACTCGTATGAATGCATTCTTGAAAGCTGAAATTATCAAGGGGCTTACTTTAAATGCCGATTTTACTTATGCAATTCAGAACTTGAACAGTGGTTCTGAGGACTTTTCGGTCTATGGCATTAACTGGTCAGGAATGCCTGTTCCCAGCTACATCGTTACCAAAAGTAACTCAGCTATTTGGCGTGATAATTCCAAGCAGAATACTTGGACTCTGAATGCATATGCCAACTATGCTAAGACTTTTGCAAAGAGCCATAATTTGAATGTGATGGTTGGAGCCAATGCCGAAGAAGTGGATTATACTTATTTGTATGGATACCGCAAAGGATTGTATGATGAAGCATATCCCGAATTGAATTTAGCAAGCCAAGATGGGCAACAAATAAATTGGTCACATACTTCCCGTGCATCAGCCGGCTATTTCGGACGTATTAATTACGATTACAAAGGTATTTACCTGTTGGAATTGAACGGACGTTACGATGGTTCTTCCAGATTCCCACATAATGATAAATGGGCATTCTTTCCTTCTGCTTCTATCGGATACCGATTCTCAGAAGAGGCTTATTTTGCACCGTTGAAGAAAATAGTCAGTAACGCTAAGTTTCGTGCATCTTATGGTGAAATTGGAAATGAAGCCATCGGAGATTATATGTTTGAAGCATTGATCAGTCAACGCGAAAATACATCGTCTACAGGATATATTTATTGGGTAGATGGTAATGGTGCTAATGCTAATAGATTAACTCAGTACAATATGCCTAAGCTGGTGTCGAAGTCTCTTACCTGGGAACGTATCCGTACCACTGACATTGGTCTGGACTTAGGTTTCCTGAATAACGAACTAACTGTAGGATTTGACTGGTATCAACGTGAGAACCGTGATATGCTTGCTCCTGCCCAGGTTTTACCGAACAGTGTAGGTGCTACTGCTCCTTATGATAATGCCGGTACACTACGTACTCGCGGATGGGAATTAAACCTCGATTGGCATCATAAATTCGGTGAATTTAATGTGTATGCTAACTTCAATCTTAGTGATTCAAAAACCAAGGTAACGAAGTGGAATAATGATACTAAGTTGCTCAGTTCTTACTATTCGGGCAAGAATTATGGTGATATATGGGGCTTTGAAACGGATCGTTATTTTGAAGAATCTGACTTTACCGGTCAGAATGCAGACGGTTCATGGAACTACAAGCCAGGTATTGCCAGTCAGTCTGCACTTGAACGCGCTCCGTTCCACTATGGTCCTGGTGATATTAAGTTCAAAGATTTGGATGGAAGTGGCGAGATTGACGGTGGAAAAGGAACGGCTGATGATCATGGTGACTTGAAGGTTATCGGTAATTCACTCCCTCGTTATGAATATGGATTCCATCTGGGTGGCAGTTGGAAAGGCATCGACTTGGATTTATTTTTCCAAGGCGTAGGAAAACGTTCTGATTGGACTATTTCTTCTCTGAACTTTCCGATGATGCGTGCGGCCGATTTGGCTATTTACGATAATCAAAAAAGTTTCAACAGAGTATTTTATAGTGATGATTGGAAAACGATTACCGGTTATGATATCAACCAGGGTAACACTTATCCTCGTTTATACCCGGGAAATGAAGCTAAAGGTACTGTATCAGGTATTGCAAACGGTTCCAATAACTATTATCCGCAATCTCGTTACTTGACTGATATGTCTTATCTTCGTTTAAAGAACGTAACTGTTGGTTATACTTTACCGAAGGAGTGGACCCGCAAAGCTTTCATCGAAAAGGCACGTATCTACTTTAGCGGTAGCAACCTCTTCTTGCTCTACAAGGGTAGTGACCTTCCCGTTGATCCGGAAATCAGTACAGGTGATGGCCTTACTTATGGAGGCTGGGGACGTACAACTCCTATCACCCGTACCTTCTCATTCGGTATTCAGGTAACCTTATAATAACTATTAAACAATAAGAATGATGAAAAAGCTATTCATATACGGAACAATGGCACTGATGGCCTTGACAAGTTGTAATGACTTTCTCGACAAAGCACCTTTGGATGCCTTTACCAATACTCCCGCATATTGGAGTAATACAAGTAATCTTGATAATCAATGCAATACGTTCTATAACAACTATTCGGGTTATGGAAACGGCAGCGGTGGTGGCTGGTTCTATTTTAAGACACTGAGTGATGACCAAGTGGATTATCAGTCAACAGTCTGGACTTACACAAGTGTTGTGGCTACTTCTACAAATTGGTCTGACCCTTTCACCGAAATCCGTCGTGCCAATTATATTATCGAAGGGTTGAAAACATCTTCTCTTGATGAAGCTGTTAAAGCTAATTATGAAGGTCTGGCACGCTTAAACCGGGCATGGGAATATTATCAATTGGTGCGCATGTATGGTGACGTACAGTGGATAACTACGGTTGTAGACCCGGCGGATAAAGACGTGGTTTACGGACCACGTACGGATCGCGATATTGTAATGGACAATGTCCTTGAAGATCTCAATTATGCTACGACTACAATTACGGGAACTAACAAGCAACGTTTCAGTGCTGACATGGCTTTGGCTATGAAAGCTGACATCACATTGTACGAAGGTACCTACTGTAAGTATCGCAATGCAAATGACAATGCCGGCAAGGCTGCTGACAACACTCGTGCCGAGAAGTATCTGCGTGAATGTGTATCTGCTTGTGAGGCATTGATGGCTAAAGGATATTCATTGAATCCGAGCTATCAGGGAAACTACAATTCTGTGTCGCTCAGTTCTAATCCTGAAATGATCTTTTACAAGCCTTATTCACAGAATACTTTTATGCATTCTACCATTGACTATACTGTAAATACAAGTGGTACTAGTGGTATGACTAAAAATGCTTTCGACAGTTATTTGTTCCTTGACGGTAAGCCCAAAGCAACTACTACAATGGATACTAATGATGCCGCGGTAAAAGATGCAAATGGGAAGTACAATCTTGAGTCTGTTCTTGCTGTTCGCGACAAGCGATTGGCGGTCACTGTTGACCCGGTATTATGTTTCAAAGGTAGTGCCTATAGCCGTGCCGGGGTTGCCGGATTTACTTCTACTACCGGTTACGGTATAGCTAAATATGATAATACGACTGAATTGAGCGTAAGTGATCGTAACAGCATCAACAAGCAATATACGGACTGTCCGCTTTTCTGGCTGTCTGTTGTTTATCTGAATTTTGCTGAAGCCAAGGCGGAACTTGGAACATTGACACAGGCTGACCTTGACAACTCCATCAATAAATTGCAGGAGCGTGCCGGTTTGCCCGGTATGACTACTCAGCCGGAGGCTGATCCTGCCAACAATATGGGTGTCAGTAATTTAATCTGGGAAATCCGTCGTTGCCGTCGTTGTGAGTTGATGTGCGATAATTGGACACGTTATTGGGACTTGATTCGTTGGCATAAGCTTGATTTACTTGATTCTTCCAAGAATCCTACGATCTATCTTGGAGCTAACATGAAGAATGTGGAGAATCCGGAAGTCGATGTGAATAGTGATGGATATATGATTGGTTCTAACACTCTTAACCAACCGCGTACTTACGAGGCTAAGCATTATTTCTATCCGATACCTACAACTCAGCTGACTTTGAATACGAATATGGAGCAGAATCCGTTCTGGAAATAAGGTGAGATTGTTCATGGCGTGACTAAAGGAGGTTGTATTCTATTTATTTAGAATTCAACCTCTTTCTTGTTGGGATATAGGACGTTGTTGGATATCACAAAATATTCTCTATCTTTGTAAAAAGCTGTCCGATACTGAAATAATAATTTTATCATTTGAACTATGCTTAAACTAAGAATGTTGTCACAGGGCATTGCAGGACCACGGTTTGAAAAGCCGGAGGAAGTTGTTGAATGGATGGGTGCCATGCAGGCACAGGACATCAGGGCGGCGAAGTGGGCTGTAGGGTTACGCATTGCAAACCCCTCGCTGACGGCTGTGCAGGAGGCACTGGATACGGGGCGGATTTTGCGTCTTCATGTGATGCGTCCCACATGGCATTACATTCCCGGTAGAGACATCAAATGGATGACGGGGTTATCCACTAAAGGTCTGTTGTCTAAATTTCGTTTTTATGCCAAGCATTTCAGTCTGACTGAAGAAGATTTCCTCCGCAGTAAGCCCCAGATAGAAGAAGTGTTGAGCGGCCAACACTTGACGAGCCTGGAAGTTCTTGAACAACTCCACTCGAAGGGCATCGCTCTCGACGAACCCATCGTGAAAATGTATCTGAGCTTTGGCGAGGCAGACGGTACCGTGTGCAGCGGCATTGAGAAGAACGGAAAGCATACCTATGCACTGACCTGTGAAAGAATTCCGGACGCCATTGAACTCTCCCATGAGGAGGCCCTTGCAGAACTTACACGGCGGTATTTTAGGAGCCACGGTCCGGCCACACTGGAAGATTTCGTTTGGTGGTCTGCATTGAGTATAGGCGAAGCGCGTAATGCCATCGCTTCACTTGGCACTGAAATGATAACAGAGCGGTATAACGACCGTGAAATGCTGATACATGCTTCTTCGCCCGGGCTTGCAGGAGAGGTGGAGGTTGATGAAAAAAATGTTTTCCAGTTCCTTCCACCGTTTGATGAATACCTGGTAAGTTACAAAAATCGTTTAGACTGTATAAAGGAAGTGCATACGAAGTATGCTTATAATAATTTTGGTATATTTCAATCTGTAATTCTCCATCAAGGCCGTATCACCGGGAATTGGCGTAAAACTTCAAAGAAAGGAGTTTTTGATACATCTTTCTTCCCAGGGTGCAGGCCTGCTGCGAAGAAGCTTATCGAAAAAGCTATAAAGGAATGTGTTTTGTTCCATGAAAGTTGAATTTTTCTTTATATTGTAATATGAAAGAAGAGGCTATCTCACATTCGAGACAGCCTCTTCTTCATTAATTACCATTTCTTTAATGGCTATATCTTTATCGGTAACGCTTAGAGAGCATTCTCTTTTACCAAATATTCTGCAATCTGTACAGCGTTCAGTGCAGCACCTTTCTTGATCTGGTCACCCACAATCCAGAAAGTCAGACCGTTTTCATTAGCCAGATCCTTACGGATACGACCTACATAAACGGGGTCTTTGCCTGCAAGGAACAAAGGCATTGGATATTCCTTTTCGGCAGGGTTATCCTGCAATACCAAGCCGTCGCCTTTTGCAAAAGCTTCACGAGCTTCTTCCACTGAAATAGGACGTTCTGTTTCTACCCAAATACTTTCAGAGTGAGAACGAAGAGCCGGAACGCGTACGCAAGTTGCACTTACTTTAATGTCAGAATGCATGATCTTGCGGGTTTCGTGGAACATCTTCATTTCTTCTTTGGTGTATCCGTTATCAGTAAATACATCAATCTGAGGAATGAGGTTGAATGCCAACTGGTATGCAAACTTTTCAACAGTAACGGATTCGCCTGCTAACACCTGGCGGTACTGTGTGTACAATTCATCCATAGCGGCAGCACCTGCACCGCTGGCAGCCTGATACGTAGAAACGTGTACAGTCTTTATGTGAGAAAGCTGTTCGATGGCTTTCAGTGCCACTACCATCTGTATAGTGGTACAGTTAGGGTTGGCGATGATACCGCGTGGACGATCTTTTGCGTCGGCAGCATTTACCTCGGGAACTACCAAAGGTATGTCATTATCCATACGGAAAGCACTGGAGTTATCGATCATCACGGCACCATGTTTGGTGATGGTCTCGGCATACTCTTTAGAGGTACCAGCGCCTGCGGAAGTGAAAGCGATATCAACCCCTTTAAAGTCATCGTTGTGTTGCAAGAGTTTTACCTCGATCTGTTTACCGCGGAATGTGTATTTTGTTCCGGCACTGCGTTTAGAACCGAACAACACTAATTCATCCAACGGGAAATTTCTTTCATCGAGCACACGCAGGAACTCCTGTCCCACGGCTCCGCTTGCTCCAACAATAGCTACTTTCATTTTCTTTTGTTTTTTAATTAAGTTTATAAAAATGTTCTTCTATGCTTAAAAACGATAGAATTGGCTGCAAATTTATAACAATTTGCTGTATGACAACGTATAAAATGAAAACTTTTTTGTTATTTTGCAACGTAAAACCTAAAACTTGAAGCCCATGGACTTATTTGACTTCAGTCTGAAACTTCCGATTACTGATCCTACATGGATATTCCTCCTTGTATTGCTTATCATATTGTTTGCTCCCATTTTGTTGAATAGATTGCGTATTCCACATATCATCGGTATGATATTGGCGGGATTGGTAATTGGTGAGCATGGATTTAATATTCTGGCGCGGGATAGTAGTTTTGAACTGTTTGGTAAAGTGGGTTTATACTATATAATGTTTCTGGCTGGTCTGGAAATGAATATGGCGGATTTCAAGCAGAATCGGGGAAAGGCCGTAATGCTGGGATTATTAGCTTTTATTATTCCAATCATGATCGGTCTGGTGGTGAACATGACCTTCTTGAAGTATAGTTTGATCACTTCAGTCCTGTTGGCAAGTATGTATGCTTCACATACTCTGGTAGCATATCCCATTGTTATCCGATATGGTGTATCCCGACATCGAAGTGTCAGTATTGCCGTAGGTGGTACAGCGGTGACTGATACACTTACGCTGTTGGTGCTGGCCGTAGTAGGTGGTATGTTTAAGGGAGAATCCGGTGGATTGTTTTGGGTATGGCTGGTGGTCAAAGTCGTTTTCCTTGGCGGATTGATCATGTATTTTTTCCCCCGTATCGGTCGTTGGTTCTTCCGTAGGTACGATGATAATGTAATGCAGTTCATCTTTGTGCTTGCCATGGTATTCCTGGGGGCAGGGTTGATGGAATTTGTAGGAATGGAGGGTATCCTTGGCGCATTCCTTGCGGGGCTGGTGTTGAACCGGTTGATCCCCCATGTTTCCCCGTTAATGAATCATTTGGAATTTGTAGGTAATGCGCTTTTCATTCCTTACTTCCTGATTGGTGTGGGAATGATGATTGATATACATGTGATTTTTGGTCATGGTGATGCTCTGAAGGTGGCAGGAGTAATGATAGCGGTTGCTTTGACCGGTAAATGGATTGCCTGCTGGTTGACACAGAAAATCTATAAGATGGGAGCCATTGAGCGGGAATTGATGTACGGTTTAAGTAATGCCCAGGCTGCTGCAACATTGGCTGCCGTCTTGGTCGGATATAATATTATCTTGCCCAATGGTGAAAGATTGCTGAATGATGATGTGCTGAACGGTACTGTGTTGCTTATCCTTGTGACTTGCGTGGTGAGTTCGTTTATTACTGAACGCGCTGCCCGTAAAATAGCTATTGATGAGGCTCATTTGGAGGATGAAAAGCGTCCGGCAGAACTAGAGAAGATTTTGATACCGGTTGCAAATCCGGATACGATTGAAGACTTGGTAAATCTGTCATTGGTGATACGTGACCCGAAGCAGAGGGATAATCTGTTGGCACTGAACGTAATTAATGATAATAATGCATCGGAAACTCTGGAACTCCGTGGAAAACGTTATCTGGAGAAAGCGGCGATGATAACGGCTTCAGCGGATGTTCCGTTAAAGCTGATTAGCCGTTATGACTTGAATATTGCTTCGGGTATTATACACACGGCTAAGGAGCATGGAGTGACGGATGTAGTGATCGGTCTGCACCGTAAGGTAACTATTGTAGACTCTTTCTTTGGCATGCTGGCTGAGAATTTGCTGAAAGGCTTGCATCGGGAAGTAATGATTGCTAAGTTCCTGATGCCGATTAATACTTTACGGAGAATTAATATTGCCGTTCCGCCCAAAGCGGAATATGAAGCCGGTTTCCAGAAATGGGTGGAACACTTCTGCCGTATGGGAAATACATTGGGGTGCCGGGTGCATTTCTTCGCAAACGAAGAAACAACTACGCTTTTGCAAATTCTGGTGAAGAAAAGATTTAGCTCCACCATGACTGATTTTTCTCGTTTGGACGATTGGGGAGATTTGCTGTTGCTGACCGGGCAGGTGAATTATGATCATTTACTCGTGATTATCAGTGCCCGTCGTGGTTCTATCTCTTATGATCCTGCATTTGAGAGACTTCCCGCGCAATTAGGAAAGTATTTTGCTAATAATAGTTTGATAGTGCTGTATCCGGATCAATTGGGTGAGCCTCAAGATATGTTGTCATTCTCTAACCCGCGTGGCAATAATGAGGATCAGCATTATGAAAAGGTGGGTAAATGGTTCTATAAATGGTTTAGAAAGAGTGATAAGTGATAGGGGGATAAAGTGAGAATGGAAGATTGGCGGCAAAGAACACAACTCTTGTTGGGTGATGAAAAGATGGAACGGCTACGGCAGGCGCATGTGCTTGTAGTAGGCCTGGGTGGAGTAGGAGCGTATGCGGCGGAAATGATTTGTCGCGCGGGAGTAGGGCGTATGACGATTGTGGATGCAGATACGGTGCAACCAACGAATTTGAACCGTCAGCTTCCGGCTTTGCATTCTACGCTGGGGATGAGTAAGGCGGAAATTCTGGAGAAACGCTTCCGGGACATTAATCCGGAGATTGAACTGACTGTATTGCCCGTATTTCTGAAAGATGAAAATATTCCTGAACTGCTGGACGCGGCCTCCTATGATTTTGTAGTGGATGCTATTGATACATTGTCCCCAAAATGTCATTTGATTGCAGAGGCCATGAAGCGACATATTAAGATAGTCTCCAGCATGGGAGCCGGTGCAAAGAGTGATATAACTCAGGTTCGTTTTGCCGATATATGGGATACTTATCATTGCGGGCTGAGCAAAGCAGTCAGAAAACGACTCCAAAAAATGGGAACTAAGCGTAAACTGCCGGTAGTGTTCAGTACGGAGCAGGCAGATCCGAAAGCGGTGCTGCTGACTGAGGATGAAATGAATAAGAAATCGACATGTGGAACGGTCAGCTATATGCCGGCGGTATTCGGATGTTATCTGGCGGAATATGTGTTGAAGAGATTATAAATAAAATGAAGAATTAAAAATGAAGAATTTGGCTGCGCTGTAAAAGTGTGCTGAAAGGTTATTCTTCATTTTTAGTTCTTCATTCTTCATTAAAATAAGTATGATACAATTACAAGCAATAACCAAGAGTTTCGGTAGCCTGCAAGTTCTGCGGGGAATCGATTTGAACATAGATAAGGGCGAGATCGTTAGTATTGTTGGTCCGAGTGGAGCGGGAAAGACTACTTTACTTCAGATTATGGGAACCTTGGATGCCCCTGATAGCGGAACGATAACGATCGACGGTACTTTGGTCAGCCGTATGAAGGAGAAGGAACTGTCGGCTTTCCGTAACAAACATATCGGGTTTGTCTTTCAGTTTCACCAGCTTTTACCAGAATTCACGGCATTGGAAAACGTGATGATACCTGCATTTATTGCCGGTGTGGGGCAGAAAGAGGCTACTGCATCTGCGCTGGAATTGTTGGAGTTTATGGGACTGACTGATCGTGCCGGGCATAAGCCCAATGAACTTTCGGGTGGGGAAAAACAACGTGTGGCCGTAGCCCGTGCTCTTATTAATCATCCGGCTGTGATACTGGCTGACGAACCTTCGGGTAGCCTGGATACTCATAATAAGGAAGAATTGCATCAGCTTTTCTTCGACCTTCGCAATCGTTTTGGACAAACATTTGTTATTGTCACTCACGATGAAGGACTGGCACAGATTACGGACCGTACGGTGCACATGGTTGACGGGGAAATAGTTTGATCTTATTTCCCCGTACTCATTACTCCTGATTCATTATCGCTATTGTTTACTTTTCTTTGTGTTGCTTTGAACTTACGCCCAAAAGAAAAATTGTAGGATAAGCTGACTAGAAACATACGTGAGCTTTCCTTAATATAGCTTTTAGTCTTGTACGAGGCAAATTGATTCCAATTCTCATTCTCTACTTTATAATTATCTGTGAATGGGTTGAAAGCACCTACGCCCAAACGGAGATCTTTATATTTATAATATAGACCTAATATCTGGATGTTTTCTCCTCCTGAGAGGGTTTCTCCCCAAAAGTTGTTCCAATTGGTATTGATCTGCCAGAACAGGGAGAAACGCTTGTAGTTGAAAGAAGCCTGTCCTTCGTAATACCAGTTGGTATAAGTGTGGGAGTAATTGTTTCCGTTACTCATATAATGGTTCACTCCTCCTGTAAATGAAAGTTGTAGCATGTCCCATATCGGACCTACCCGGAGCATCAGTCGTCCGGACAGTTTCTGCCAGTCTTTCTGATTGTCCCATGTCTGTACAATTTTATTGCCTTCCTGCCGTTTCTCATCCATAATGGCATTGGGGCGGTAATCATACGCTCCCCACAAGTTACTGTAGAAAATGCCTTTCTTCCACTCATAAGTCAGTTCCGTGCGATAGCACATATACGATTTCAGATTTGGGTTGCCACGACGTATTTGGAAAGAGTCTACCGTTTGTTCTATGGCGCTTAGGTCACTCAATGAAGGAGTGGTGTTAAAAACTTCAGCTTTCCAGCGGAGATATGAATTCTCCGAGAAGGTATAATGTAATGTAGCTTTCGGATTCACATTGTACTTTTCAGAAGGTTTGTCATTACCACTTTGGTTGTAGTAGAAACGTGTCAGGCTGACTCCTAACCTATAATCCAGTTTATGGATCTTTCCGCGGTATTCACTGAATATGTAACTGTTTCCCTGGTTCATCCGGGTATCATAATTATGTCCGTTTCTGTATTCGTTGTTAGAATAGGACTGGGTGTGCTGTAAGCCAAAACTCAATGCGTTTCCTTTTGAGAACTGCTTTTCGTAAATGGCTTCTCCGATTATGGAGTATTTGTCACCCAATACATTGTTGTTAATGTCAGTCAATATTTCGTTGTGTAGGCTTTCCTGATAGATACGGTGCGACTTCTCCCGGTTGTAAGTTCCTACCAGATTGAATACCAACGTCTGCTTATTTTTTAGGTTTTGCTGATAGTAGAGGTCTAAAGAGGGGCGAGTCCAGCTGTTCTTGGTGCGGTCTATCATATTTACCATATCTGTCTCATCATTCACATTATAGAGCACTCCTTGGTAATCCCAATTGGGCTGATTATTTCCACGCAGGCGGAAGGTGGCACTGAAGAGAGAATTTTTGGATGCCTGAAGACTGTAACTGACATTCAGATTTTGCATGAATAACATGGCATGGCTGGGCTCTCCCTTTTCCACACGTTGAATGGTATTTCCATCTGCTAAGCGGAATGTTTCTTCATTATCCCGGTACATACCGTAGAAATCGCGAGGCCCCATGTAGTAAGAAAGACCGAACTCTGATTTTTTATGATTGACTTTACCGAATACGTTGTAGTTTCCCCACATTGCATTGACACCTTGACTGAGATCGGTGCCGAAGCTTCCTCCCGTATCGGGGCGGCGAACGATGTAATCGAGTACGATTTCCGCATTGCCATAACGTAATCCGGGATTGTCATGATATTCTATACGGATGATATCGGAGGGGCGCAGAGCTTTTATCTCATTGATATCTGCCTTGGCTCCGTTGATACGTATTTGCAATTCACCTCCACCGGATATTCCGATCTCATTATTCATCGGATTGACTTGGATACGTGGGAGCATCAGTTCTTGTAACAGATTGACTCCATTGGTGGAGACTTTCATCTGGCGTTCGGAAGGGAATACCAGTTTCCGGTCGGGACGGCTGATTTGACTGGAACCATTGATGGTTACACCCTCCAGGGCTACTGAGGCATCTTCCAGAAGAATATCTCCCAGATCTGTGTTACGTTTTACTCCGTTCAATGTGATGTATTGTGTGTTGTATCCAACACTGGAAAGAACCAATCGGTAATTGCCAGCTTCTACTTTATTGAAAATGAAACTTCCGTTATTGTTGGTAGACACACCATTTACAAAGACGGAGTCGGTGGTTTGCAGTACGACGTTTACAAATTCTGTGGCTTCATTGTCTGTTGCATTGCGTACAGTACCTTTTATCTCTATTTTTTGAGCAAATACTCCCTGTACCATACTGACCATCAGTATGGCTATTAATAATCTTTTCATTGTGATTTTTTTATTTTAATTCCTAATTCCAGAATGGCCTGTCCTGTTTCAGGTTGTTTTCTATTGATTAGACGAAGAAGAGGAGATTAAAGTTGCATTAGAGGGGAAATATTTTCTTTATTCCTGAGCGGATATGAACAAAATGGGTACGCGGACGACGCGGATAAGGCGGACGAACGCGGACTTTAATTTCTT
>ENA-OZHC01000666-OZHC01000666.1-human-gut-metagenome-genome-assembly--contig:-NODE-666-length-14247-cov-4.713078_pt1 | contig 14247 bp, 14 predicted proteins | sample MGYA00244043_ERZ653680 | MGnify/ENA primary metagenome ERZ653680 (study PRJEB26926, sample SAMN06165323) | human gut metagenome | biome: ENVO:00009003; feature: ENVO:2100002; material: ENVO:00002003...
TCCTCCTATAATCTGTGGTGCCAAAATGGTGCCCGGTCTTACAAAATCATCTTATACGGAGATACGGCAAGATATATGACGATATGCGGAAAACCTTGATTTTAAGCCATTTTCGCAAGGTTTTATAAACACTTACGGGAGCTTATAAGATTTCCGTCTATCAAATCAATAAAAAATCGTTTCTAAATTAAGCCGGCGCTGCCAGATAAGCGCCGGCTTTTGCACTGCCCCAGTTTTCTGCATATTGAAAGAGAATCAAACAGAGAAGAAGGGAGGCAGCGCTATAACATGGCAGCAAGGAAAAGCTTATATGATACAGAACGCCTGCTGGCAGATGCGGATATGAAAATGGTCGCTGAAGAGATCGGTATGAAAATCGATTATGCGGCCAGCTGTACAAAGAACACTGGAATCCTATGCCCCAATCCGGAGCATTCGGATCGGCATTTTGGGAATTGCTTTATCCGACCAGACCACACTTATGTCTGTTACTCCTGTGGGGACAACGGAAACGTGATCCATATGGTCATGCAGTACCTTAATGTTTCCTACCGGGAAGCGCTTGGCGTCATTGCAGATATTTGCGGCGGAAGACAATATTATCTTGAAGAGGTAGATGAGCAGGATATCCGATTCCAGCCTGTTTTAAATCACAAGGAATGCGAACTGATCGGAATCTGTAATGCCAGTGTTTTTGGTATTGTCGGGATCCAATCCTATCCGTCCAAAGCAGGCCCTGGAGAGCGTATCCGCTTTACCGGTTGGACAGAGGATGACGATGCTATTTATGTGGTAGAAAAATGTTTGGAACCAAATCCGCTCCTTGCCCTGATGCGGACAGACTACGACTCTTACTGCGAACTGGTAGTAGCAAAGGCAGAGGAGGCCATAGAAGAAAATTATGGGGTAATCAAAGAAATGTCTTCCTTACAAGATGGGGAGCTTTTTATCCCGTTTTACTGTTCGCAAATCGAGCAGATAGAAGAATTGCTCACAAAACATTTTGGGGGAGAAAAACGTGCCCAGGATCTTCTCCTTCACCCTTACGCAAAGCAAGGACAGGTTGCTTCGCTTTCCATGCTTTTGGCTCCCAAACCATTGGCCGCGCCATTTTAGAAAGTCGAATACAATACTTTTATTAGCCAACTTCCTGCATATTGAAAGAGAAAACAGATGGAGGTGAGGCGTTTGAAGTGATCGATACAGCTTGCGGCGGAAAACCGCTGTAATTTAACCCCCAATCATCATTCATGAAATAGGAGACTATAAAATGCGAAATCGAAAACCCTTTGGAAGGGAAAAGATGAAATTTAAAAATGAAAATACGGCTTTTAAGCTGTATCCGGAGGCACCGAAACAGAATCGGCAAACATATTATCGAAGGAAAATCTTACATGCGAACAAGCGGCAGCCGAAAGAATAGCGCATAAAAAGACCGCACAGAGCCGTCCTTATCAGGATGTGTGTCTGTGCGGTTCTTTTGTCTGCATGGTATGGAAATCACTTGAACTTCCTGCATATTGAAAGGGAATGCAGGAAGGGAGGTGGATTCTTTGAAGGGACGATTGAAGCGTTTTTTGCGGCGCGGAGAGACGGTTCCGGTATGGCCGGTATTTGTCGTGCTTACAATTGCGATTGCTATTGGACTGGCAATCTGGTTATTCCGTGTAAAAGGGTGTTTGTAGCGAGAAGAGAAAAGGCGGGGCTTTCATGACCCCGCCTTTTCTGCTGCTGATTTTCCGGCAATGTTTCTTTCTGCCCGATAGTAGAAGTGCTTACAGTATAGCTTTTCATCCACATGGTCCAGATACATGTCGGAATATTGGCATAAGCACAGGAGTGCCCGCTCTTTTCTGGTGGATGCTCCGCATAATGCACAGCATTTATTTTCTTTGTCTTCCATATGTTTTTCCCTTCTTGCAGTCCCTATTATACTGAAAAAAGTGCTGGTTTGCAACGCTCAAAGGGAATCCTGCCTCCTTTCACGTTAAATATGCAGGATATTTGCCGGGATTTTAAAAATATCAGCATCTCGCATATTCAGAGTGAAAAAGTATGAAGGAGGGAGTGAAACCAATATGCAGGATTTGAAATGTATAAGTGATACCGTGATGCATCTTCAGTCGGAGCATTCCCTGGGAAGAGGCTCCATGACAGTAAGAGAATTGTTCCGGCGGGCTTCTCAAATGAACGTAAAACGCGTAGTGATCACAGAATATCAATCAATGGCGTCTTGTATGGAAGCGTATGACTGCATGCAGGAATTTGGAATCACAGCCTGCGTTGGAGTGGAAGCGAAATGTTGTTGGCAAGCCAATGGGATGAAAGCAGAAGGCACATTGCTTTTGCTCCCAAAGGATTTGATAGGACAGAGAATGATAAGTCGGGCGCTAAGCGATTCCTATAAAGAAGACGGTTCCATCGGATTTGACAGAGCCTTGTTGGAACAATGGTTTGGCCCGCAGTCAGAGGGGCATGGACACGTCATGGCTACAACCGGAGGGGTAGAAGGGATTCTCGTTCATATGCTGGAAGACGGTATCCAAACGAAAAAGGATTTGGAGATGGTTCAACGCCGAAAAAGAAAACTGGACGAGTTGGAAACGGATGATGGCCGCTCCGCAGTGGAGAGCAGGAAACATTTGAAAGAAAGAAGAGCGCTTGCAATTCAAGAAAAGCAATTAAAACGTAAGATATCCTCCACTGGACAGATACAGGTGAACGCCGCAAGGCTGTGTACAGAGCTGGCAAGGATATTCGGGTATGAGGATTTCTATGTAGAGATGGTTTGTCATCAGGAAGCAATGGAAAAGGAGATATTGCCACTTTTAGCGGAGGCGGTTGGGGAATTTCAGCTTCTTATCGCAGATGAAGCCAAATATGCTGATTGTACAAAGGAAGAGCGCAGAAGACAGTTCTTGATCAAAAAGCTGGCAGCCGCAGATGGCCAAGAGGGAGAGCGAACGGGTACTTATCATATGCGCTCTTTTGAAACGGTCATTCATAGTCTGCAGAAAATTCTGGCGCCGGAAATAATACAGCGCGGAATTGAGGGAAGAATACGGTGCTGCAACGCTTGCATTCCAATTAGTTTCTCAGATGAGAACCATTATCCGGTGTTTCCGGATGAGAATGGGGCTGTACGATTAAGAAGGTTGGTGGAAGCAGGCATACAAAGATGTTTCCCATGGAAAAAAGAATGGAATAGGCAATATGAAGAACGGCTTCTGGATGAGCTGGAGGTCATATCAAAGACGGGATTTGCCGATTATTTCTGTATTGTGGAGGATCTCGTCCGATATGTAAAGGAACTTGAAAGGCAGGCTCGGACAGGCGCCTATTATGTAGGTCCAGGGCGCGGCAGTGCAGCCGGCTCGCTGGTCTGCTATTTGCTTGGCATTACGACGATTGACCCGATAAAGGAAAATCTTCTGTTTTCCCGTTTCCTGAATATCAATCGGATCACGGCGCCGGATATTGATATTGATATAGCGCCCCAAATTTATGAGAAGGTTATTGATTACGCAAAAAAGAAATATGGGGTAGAGGCTATAAGCGCCATATCTACAAAGATGAGAATGGGGGCGCTGCAGGCACTTGAGCTTGCGGCCGGTGTTCATAAAGCCTCTCCGCAGTTGCTCCAAACCATGAAGGGCTGCCTTTCCGATATAGCGGAGGGAGGCTTGCGTGATTCAGAGCAATTAAAAAGATTTGCCCAAAAGAATAAGAAATCCGCTCAAATTATGGCAGATGCGGTTCTGCTGGAGGGAAGGCGTATTGGAACCGGGCAGCATCCATCCGGACTTGTTCTGTCAGATGTTACAGATATCCGTAAACGGACGCCTGTCCTTTTTAACGCCAGAACAGGTAACTGGATGACGCAGCTGGATATGACGGAAGTGGAACGGAGCGGCCTTTTAAAGATTGACCTGTTAAAGCTTCGTACCTTAGATGTAATATCGGAGACGATAGCACAGATGAAGAAGCCTTTTCATCCAGATAGGCTGCCAGTAGAAACGGAAGTGTTCAAAGAGCTTGCCATGGGGCACTCTGTTGGTGTATTCCAGCTGGAATCTGCCGGTATGAGGAACTTATTGTGTAAGCTGCGGCCAGAGTCTCTGGAGGACTTAACGCTCTTGATTTCCATATACCGCCCAGGGCCGATGCAGTATGCCGATCAGATTGTCCAGACGAAAAACCGACAGGGAATAAGGCAATGGAATTCAAAGAAACTGAATGCAATTTTGCGCAGCTCCTATGGATACCCGGTATATCAGGAACAACTCATGCAGATTTTCCATGAGATTGGCGGTATCAGCTTGTCTGAGACGGATTTTGTGAGAAAGGCAATCGCCAAAAAGAATGGAAAGGCACTGGAGCCCTATCAAAACAGATTGCTTGAAGGTCTGGTGCAGGACGGGATGACGGCTTCCCAGGCGAATGGTTTTTGGAAAGAATTGCTGGAGTTTGGCCGCTATGCCTTTAACCGCTCCCATGCGGCTGCCTATGCACGTTTAGCTTATATCACAGCGTATCTGAAATATCATGATCCGGCTGCGTATCTTTGCGCACTGTTAAATCACAGCGATAAAAACCGGATTCCTGTATTGATTGCAGAGTGTAGAAAGTATCATATTGATGTATTGCCGCCGGATATTTGCAAATCAGAGTCCCGATTTGTCCTGTATGGCCCAAAGACTTTACGGTTTGGTCTATCGGGAATAAAAGGACTTGGCAGCGCACCCATTGAAAAAATTATGGCGGCACGCAAAGAACGTCCCTTAGTATCCATGAAAGATTTTCTGGAAAGGGCATTTGAGGATAATCACAGTACAGACCTGATGGTTCAGGCAGGCGTTTTTGATTGCTGGGCCATAAATCGAAGCCATCTGCTTACCTGGTACCCTAAAGCAAACCAGTATCTTGGCGCATATAGGAAGGAGCAGCAGAAAGCCAGGAATCCCCAGCTTGCAAAGCTATACAGACAACGGTTTTTACAGAGTGTGCTTCCTGCAGCCCAGCCAGATCCACTGAAAAAGATTCTGGCATACGAGAAACAGGTGCTTGGGTGCTGTTTGAGCAAAAGCCCTATGCACGCATATCAGGCGATGCTTCGGCAAAACAAAACGTGGAAACGCATATCAGACGTTCTGCCTGGGGCAAATATCCTGATAGGAACTGTTGAAGACCTGAAAGTAATTCATCGGAAAAAGGATGGAAAGGAATTCTGTATTTTCACTTTGCAGGATGATGCCGCGGAACTGGAAGCAGTCTGTTTTGCAGATGTATACGAAGGGACGAAAGAAAACATAGGCGAACACAAAGTAATAAGGGCAGTTGGGACCCTCAAAGAGGAACAGGGAAGACAGAAGTTCATCATTCAGAATGTAGAGAGCTTGGAACCTGTTTATGAACCGGTTACGATTTCTGTCCCCAGCATTACAGCTTGGAAAGGGCTGCGCCCTATATTAAAGCAGTATATAGAATCAGAAGGCTCCAAGCTGCTGATTCAGGATCGAACCAGCGGAGATATCTACCAAGCATCTTTTCGCGTAGGCAGTCTGCAAGCTCTGGAATGGAATCAGGAGTTTTATTTGCTTGAAACAGAAACGACAGGCGGGGCTATAGATGTTGACGAGAAGGCTGAGAAAGTTCCCAAGGCCGCATGAATCCTCGTATCCCTGAGTAAAGAATTACCTGCAGTAAAAGAATTTACGAAACACCGCATAATCGCAAGTGTCGATTATACGGTGTTTCCTTTTGTGCAAATGAAACGAAAGAAAATACTTTTGCTATTTCCAGCGCAATTTCCCGCATATTTAGTTTGAGCCAAAGGAAAGGAGGCGAGAAGATGGCAAGAGAAAATTTTGTCTTACTGCATGGACAGATCCAATCCTTGCCAAAGGTATATCAGTCCACAGAAGGGGCTTTAACACGCGCAATTCTTGCCGTCAAGGTGCTTCGGCGCCCTTATCTGAACGGAAACGGCGAGGTGCTTGGCGGTAAGCTGCATATAGATTGTCCTATCATTATGACGGGAAATGAAGAAATGATTCGCAAGATCGCCCAGATGCAGCAGGGGGATATGGTAGACATCCGCGGAGTATTGACCACCAGAGAGGTCTTGAAAAGTACGATATGTAAAAAATGCGGAGCCAAAAACAGTGTTCAGGGAAACTCCGTTTATATTACGCCAATCTATCTCTGCAGGCGGGAAGAGCATTTGGATACCATGGCCGGCTTTGAGCTTTTAAAAGAACGCAACGAGATTTCCAATGTGGTTATCCTGATCGGTAATCTTTGCCGGCCGCCGCAAATCTATAACGATGAGGCGGTGCGCTTTTCAACCTGCCAATATCAGATTGCCACCAACCGGAAATTCCATATTCGGGATACCGGAGCCGCTGATGTGCGAACAGATTATCCCTGGATCAAAAGCTTCGGCGCTCAGGCCAAACAGGACGCCATGCGTCTTCAGGAAGGGGCTACGATCTATGTCAACGGCGGAATCCAGACAAGGGAGGTAGCACGCACAACCATATGCGAGAATTGCGGCGAGGAATATGTCTGGAAGGATACGGCTTCGGAGATCGTCCCTTACAGCGTGGAGTATTTGGAAGGATGCCTTTTTCCTGAACGTGAAGCGAAGGGAGAGGAGGATGGTCAGAGTGAAAAGACGTCAGAATAAGCTGCACTATGATTATAAAGCAGCGAAAGATGCCAAAAAAGGCAGAAAGAATTCAGATTTACGGTCACGGCTGGGGCAGGAAGAACAAATAGAAAAGGAAACAGAGGCGTTGGAAGAAGAACTGGAGCAGGAAGAGGCGCTCCGGGAAGAGAGGAGCCTGCGCAGCCAAAAGGCAAAACATATATTATTAAGAGGAATACAGATTCTTCTATCTGTCATGAGTATTTATACCGTATTCTTGATTTATGGTCTGATGGTTACGGAATATCAATATGACGCGAATGGGAATATTGTCCCCAGAATTATTACGATGGAAGAAATCGAAGGCCGTGAAATCTACGGGATTTTATACCGCTATTATCTGCAGGCCAGAGCCCTGTATGAAAAAGTACTGCGATTGGACTATAAGCTGAGCATGGATGAGGAGTCCAAGCTGCTTGCGATGGAGTATGAGGCGCTTCTGGACGATGTGACCAGCCTTACAGTGGCAATGGACGGATTGGCAGTCGATACTAAATACGGGCAGTTTAAAGGGATGCTTTTAGAATGGGTGAAAACAGATACCGCCGTATACCTGCAGAATATTTCGGCAGCCATCCTGAAAAATAATGAGGAAAAGGCCAATGAAGCGCTTGCCTGCCGCAATCAGATGTATAGTGATTTCCTGATCCTCACGGAAAATATAGCTGCGCTGGGAGAGGCTGTTCCAGGGGCGGATCTTTCCAGTCTCTATACATGGTCCCCCGAAAAGTTTATCTCAGAGGTATTGGAGGGAGTCCGTGATGAGTAATGATGCCATTATCCTGCAGAACAAACTAAACCGGTCAGAAGCGCGATGCCATGATATGGAAGAACAGCTTCGGATAAAGAAACAGCAATGGGAACAGGCAGAAAGTACATATAAGGAGGCAGAATTCCACTGCAGACGGCTGTGTGAGGAGATTCTGGTCCGGGATTCCTCAGAAATCGTGCTTGGAAGGATGTACAGCTGGGACGGCCTGAGTACCGCAGCAATGGCGATGAAAGCATTGACAAGCCTGCGCCGGTATAATGCAGAGAGAACAGATATGCAGAGAAAGCTTTTGGATATTTCAGAAGAACGCCGGCTAAAAATTGACAGTCTCCTTGAGCAGATCGATGTATTGCGCTCTTGTCAGGAGCTTCCTCTCGAACATTCGAATGTTCCGAATGAGAAGGCATTCTCGGAAGAAAAGGCGAAAGAACCGGCGGAGACACCGCATACGTCGGCACCGACTTATACTGCGGCGCCCCCGGTAGTAGAGATGATAATCGAAGAAGATTGTGATGTGGTAGAGGCAGATATCCATGACATTCAGGAGATAGAGAAAATGGTTCAGGAGTTAAAACCTGTTGAACGGGAGATTCCGGTGCATCCAGCCAAAAAAGTTGTGCGTGAACAGCAGAAGAAAAAACAGGAAAAATCCATGGCGCATATAGTCGATTTGTCTGAATATCAAGAGAAGATGACAGGGGTCATGTGGCGTGTCCTCGAAGTGATCGGGAAGGAGGGGCTTTCCGCATATACGGATATTGAAATGCGGATACAGGAACTGATGCCGGATGATATAACCAAGGCCAGTCTCCGTATGAGCGTGCGTTCTCTGTATTCTATGGGGATATTGGCACAGGAACAGATTTCCGATCCATTGCGTTCCAAGTTTATGGCTTACCGGCTAACAGAAATAGGCCATCGCTTATTCAAGGAACGATATAAGGAATCCCCAACCCTTTCAGAGTTGGATATCATTATCAGCCAACACGATAATGCCAACCATGGGTATGGAATCAAGGCATTATGGAAAATCCTATCTGACAGCGGATACTTTGATACAGTGAGTATGGACCGAAAATCGAATACGGTTAAGTTGCGCCGCGGTGGATTATATATCCCGGATATCATGGCGGTGAAAGACAACGTGACGATGTATATTGAATATGAATGCGGGACGCATGTACAGGCGGATTTTGCCGCGAAATGCAATAAAATGCTGCAGGTAACCAATAACGTCTATATTGTAACGCCGAACCGGGAAATCCTGCAAAAGAGAATCATGAATCAAGTAGCCGTATGGGTAAAAGACAGGGGCGGACATAAGGCTTTGGCCGGGAAGACGGTACGCCTGACAACTGCAACCGCACTGAGGCATGAAAATCCATTGGAAGAGGCCTGCTGGCAGGTAATCTATGATATGACCTCCGACACGCCTATTGTTCACATATAGGAAGGGGGCGACAGATTGAAAAATATAATTTGGGAATCGCTGATTGCGTTCCATATCAATGCAATTCATAATTTAAGATATTTGCTTTTGCATAACTGGTGGTTTATTTTAATCATTGCCGCCTGTATCTGCACCATGATTTTAAGCTGGCGTGAGAAAAAAAGCATCGTTATTCATGAAGAGCAGAACATTTTGTAAAGAGATTGGTATCTCCGCATCCAAGTGGGGATACCTTTTTTAATTGTCTGAACGTCTGTCATATTCAATTTGTAAACCAAAAGAAGAAAGGAGCGTTATACATGGAGAAAAAGAAATCTAAGAAAACAGATGCAGTGTTTGTTTCCTGGGAGCAGCTTGGGAGTCATTGTTCCAAAGCATTGCAGGACATTTTACACCGACCAGTCATCGCCTATGCCGTCAGAGAGAATTCTGACTTACAGCAATGGCGGCTGCTGTTTGGATGTGACAGCCGGCTTACAGATGAAGATGTTAGAACAGTATTAAGGAGGGTTGAGGAAGAGGACTACACCTTTTCTTTTCCAGTGGAAGATACGAAAATGCAGAAGGATGAGTTCGCAGAAAAATATCCTCTTTTACTGGGTTATTCCAGCGATGGGATCAAATATCTGCGCAGCATTCAGCAGGTGGCAGGTTTTATCTGTGAGTATGGAATATTTGGCGATCTCTTAATAACCGAGCCGGATGGGACTTATTTTCTTAATACCTTCGGGTTGTATATTGACAGGATTGCAGATAAAGCATACCGTGAAGTGCTTCTTCGAGTCTTGATTCCAATGCAGATGGAGATGGATGGGACAAATGCGATGAATGGTATGGGAGAATATGATCCAAAGGCTAGTTCGGCAGATGAGGAAGATTCAATCTTCCCCCGAGTAACGATGCTGGATTCAGCACTGGCGCTTAAGCTTATAAAATGTCTTGTGGATTCAGAGAAAGAAGAGCCTTCTCCCTGCTCCTTTGAAGAAGGGGTATGGCTGATCACAGAGCAGAGTGCGACTGAGTAGAAAAACGAGAGGAGCAGTATTTATGGAGAAAAAAGATTTTAAGGCAATGAATGCAGTATTTGTTTCCTGGGATACCATCAGTGCGCTATGCTCGATGGCCTTGCAGCAAATACTGCAGCGTCCGATTACGGTGTATGCTACCAGTTCAGAGCCTCATTTGAGAGGATGGTTCCTGCTGATAGAGATTGATAGCCGTCTTACAAAAAAAGAGGCAGATATTTTGCTTACTACAGTAGAGGCGGATGATTATGATTGGGACGCCAATGATTTCGGCGAATATCCCGTAGCCGAGCTGACTTCCGCTGTGGCGCTTAAGCTGTTGAAGAAAATGAAGAATATTAATGCAGAGTGGTCGTTCCCGGAAGATGACGGTGTTTGGCTATTCACTGGGCAGGGAACAGCACGGAAATATCACATGTTGATTGAATACCCGGAAACAGATTGCCGGCCGGACGTTCTTGTATTTCAATCTACTATGGAAAAAGCGGACGTTTTGAAAACAGTTGAGAATCTGAAACTGGATATGGAGCAGTTTCAGGAGGAAAACGGAGAGACGGATCGTCTGACAAGGCTTGACCTATTTGCAAAAACATTGGGAGACAAAATAAACGCCGAAGTTTCAGTGTTTGCGTTGGATCAGATTGAAAGTATTTAAAGGAGTAAACTGCAATGACAAAGTGCCTAAACGGAGAATTACAGATTGGAGATACCGTGGTGAGCCTTCCGTGTGAAGAATATGGAGGCTTGATCGGCGTCGTTACAGACATAAAACCGCTTGGCTCTCCCGATAGAGATACGGAGAACGAAACAGATGATGTGTATGTGGATTTTGAGAATGAGTACTCTTCATACCGGGTAGAGGAAATCCTGGATGATTTAAGAGGACTCTATGACGATCCAGAGAAAGAATGGGATGACTGTGCGCTTGATATGGTTATCATGTCCCCGGATGTTCTTTTGAAGATTGACCGGGCGAAGATAAATGAGAGAGAATACAGGAATTTGTTGCTGTCGGAAAAGCGTGTGGCAAATTGGTGTATCAAAACATTACTTCAATTGTTTCAGCCCGAACAACAGGAATAGGCTTTTATAGAAGGTGAAGATGTGGAGTTGAGTATCAATAGCAGCTGCCGCCACTATAAGCCACTCTACAGGGAAAGAGTCATCGAATATGAGGACCAATACGGGAATCCCTATGAATACGAAGATGAGCTTTTAGTTGGGGAATTCTGCTACAAAAAACAGGATTACATTTTAGGTGAACGAGATTGTAAAGCTTGCCGGCAAGAGGCACAGCAAGAGAAATTCCGGCTTCCGCTTGCGGGATAACTTATGGGATTACCAGGAGGAGAAATAATATGCATAAAATAGAAACGGAGATTTGGGTACCGAATGAAGAAAAAAAGGGATGGGTTAAATATGCTGGGCAGCGAAAGGTTAGAGAAGTTTGGGAGGAATTATGCGCCGCACTGAAAGAAGAGGGATTATATCCACCCGAATACTTTTTGATTGGAAGGGATTTTGAGAATCGCAAGCTTTTTCCAAAGCTCGCTGACGTCTATTGCTTTACCAGATGGGGGTCTAACGAGGGGATTTTTATCGATATCGACATGCTGATATCGGACGAGGAGGAAAAGAGCTATAAACAGATCCATTTTGCCACGGGAAAAAGCCTGGGCGAGACGGAAGAGGAATTTGATCGCATGAATTACATAGCCAGTTATATCTATCGATTGTTTATGGGAGACGGACGAATTCATGCACGGTATATGCTCATTCCGGGGCCAGAACCTCGGCTTACGCATAAGAAGCTGTTGGAACGTATGGAATATGAAGTCGTGGCGCAAATGAAACAGAGAATGTTTTTGGCAGACAAAGAAGGATTGACGCATCCCATCAGTGATTATGCAGATGAGTTAGCGGTGAAGCTTATGATTGTGAAAGCAATGCAGAATTTTGAGCTGCCGGAAGATAAGCTCATGGAACTGGCGAAGCAGGAAAGTGTTTTGGATACATTATATCCTCTTTGTAAGAGGGTGATAGAGCCCAGCTTATTTGAGATCGAAGACATTTTGGCGTCATGCCCGTCGCTGTTAGCAAAAGACAATTCCCTTTATAGAAATCGATAAAATTAAGGGCAACACATCGCCGGGGGTGTCCTATACTTTGGGAGCCTTTCTTTAGAGTGACTCGCAGCTTTGTATCAGGATATATCGCTAATAAACAGAAAAACGCCGGGCCGGATCAACTGAGAAAATAGAATATATATCCAATAAAGGTCAGTCTGCTTTTGTAGATTGGCCTTTTTATTTATTGCTCTTAATATCCCGCATTCTTCTTGTGAAAGGAGTGATTAGTATGGAAAGAATCACATATAAACAGGGAATATCCAGCAAAGAATTCTCCGGATACTTTTTTGCCATTGGATTTCCCGCCGCTATCCTGGTGCTTTGTCTTGTCATCGTTACACGGTTTGGGCAGTTCGGGCAAAATCTGATGGCGCCTATGGTAGCGTTGATGTGGGGAAGCGGAGCGGTATGTTCACTGATCCTTCCATCACACAGGAAAGGAATCATTGCAGAAACGCACTGGACGATTGTTGGATATTTGATTGGAATGTTCGGCCTGCAGCAAATTGTACAGCTTGTCTCCGGAACCACCAGCGAAATGCTGGCAGCGACGTATACGCAGGCGATGCCTGCCGCCTCCAATGCCTCCCTATCAGGTTTTTTGGAGTATATGATCTGGATTGTTGCTGTTATGGTTCCTATTGGATTTATTGTGATGGAAGGTAAAAAGATTGTCCTGTTCCGGCGGAAAGCCTCCAGGCAAAAGATTTTTGATCAGCTTCGGGGAATCCGTGAGAATGATCCGCCCGGGAAAGGCAGGTGAGGGGAATGTTATCGGTATATGATTTGAAACGGATCTTAGGCCGTGGCGCTCCCGCTCCGGCAGATGACATCCGGGTACTGGATTCCTGGGCAGAATATCAGGAGGATGAGAACTGCCCTGTAGAGGAACGGAAACTCAACTATTTGTGCTATGAGCTTGAGGTTATGAATCCGGATACCGGGGAGAAACAGCATATCTATAAGGCCCTTTGCTTTGCCCGTGTGATTCGGCTGCCAAAAGACGCCAAACAATCTCTATCCATTATGGATATGCAGGAACAGCTTTTATCCGGCGTCTATGAACGGCAGTATAACATGGTCACGGTGATCTGCAATATCATCCGGCCTGTTGCACTGGGGCTTTTGTATCTGTATGGAGTACAGGGCGTCGGCTACGATATTGAGACAGCAAAGCAAATTGCACACAGAGATTTTCTGGGCCTGCTGTCAATGCTGCAGGGCACATACCGAGTGCTGGAAATGCGGATTTTACAGGCCCAAGAAAGCGAATGGCTCCGGCAGAAGATGTTTGGCATGCAGCATATTACAGCCGTCCGCGGTATACCAAAGGCAAACAGAGGCGGTGAAAATGCCGGGAACAAAGGCTTTGGGGGTAAAAACCTGAATCCGCAGAGTCAGGGAACGATAGAAGAAATCATTACAGGTATGAGCGACCATGAGTATGCCATAGAGATTTTGTCATCTCCCGTCCGTTTGGAGACGCTGAAAGCATGGGCGCTGCGGACACAGGATGATATGTCCGCATGGAACGAGCAGCTCCAGGGCGTCAAATCTGTTTCCATGAACCTGAGCATGCCAATGATGTTTGCGGCCAATATGGGGCAAAGCAAGGGTTCCAGCCATGCATATACGGATGCAGACAGCGTATCCTTTTCCCAGAATGAATCCTTTAGTACCGGTTACGGCGAAAGTGTCGGGAAAAGTCTGTCGGAATCCATCAGCCAGAGCTTTGGCCGTTCCTCCGGGGTTTCGATGACAGAATCTCTTTCCCAGTCTCACAGTATATCACAAGGGGAATCCGTAGGCTCCAGCTTTGGAAGAAATATGGGGATCAGTAACGGAATCAGTACGAACCAGAACATTTCTGAGAGTGCAGGCGTTAATTTTTCACAGGGGCAGAACATCAGCGAGTCTATGAGCCAGAGCCAGGGCACTTCTATGAATATGAGCCAAGGGCGGAATATCGGGACTTCGCATAATATCGGAACATCGCAGGGATTTGGAATCAGTCAGGGAGAATCCTTTGGTCGTTCTTCAGGGGTTTCTGTTGGCAATTCCGTCAGCCATTCTATGGGACAGAGTTTTTCTGAAAATATCGGAAACAGTATAAGCCCTGTCTCTTATACACATCTGACGCTGCCGACGAAGGCTTAGGTGTA
>ENA-OZHC01000672-OZHC01000672.1-human-gut-metagenome-genome-assembly--contig:-NODE-672-length-14216-cov-4.073935_pt1 | contig 14216 bp, 8 predicted proteins | sample MGYA00244043_ERZ653680 | MGnify/ENA primary metagenome ERZ653680 (study PRJEB26926, sample SAMN06165323) | human gut metagenome | biome: ENVO:00009003; feature: ENVO:2100002; material: ENVO:00002003...
ACGAGATCTGCGCATGTCTCGTGGGCTCGGAGATGTGTATAAGAGACAGAATTATTGGTGAGCGATGCGCTCAGTCCGTTGTGCGACCTCCGGGTGCGCGGCCGCTTCGAGTAATCCGAAGCCGGAAATCGGAAAAATAAACAAGCTGCCTTTTCGGGCAGCTTGTTTGTTGTTCATATTACGTCGGTCGTCATTCGGGACAGCGGACGTTGTCCACCCATTTCATGGCCGAGCTGGAGTAGGTCGCCTTGTATCCGTGTCCGGTCAGGTCGTCTTCCACCTTTTTGCCGTCGGCTTTTTCGTTGAAGCGCCAGTATGCCAGCAGGCCGTCCGTCGCCGGGTCTACATAGCACATGTTGTTCTTCAGGTCGTTGCCGTTGAGAGCCTTGGCCCATACGCGGGCTTCGCTGATGTAACCCTTCAGCTGGCGGCCGTCGTTGCACGAATTGGCGATGCGGAACGAGTCGTCCTGATATACCTGCGTGAGGTCCAGCGAAGTCTTGTTGGTGTCGGCCGAGCAGGCGAGTACGCCGTCGATGTAGATGCTCACCTTCTTGTTCGGACCGTCGAATACGGCCGCCACATGCGTCCACTTGTTGAGGCTCACGGCGATTCCGCCCGTAGGAACCATCAGTGTGCCGCCCCATCCGGAGAGCTGCAGCTGACCTTTGAAGTCGTCCTGTACGAAACGCAGGCAGAAGTTCTCTTCGAGGCCCATCACCGTATTGCACCAGCCGCCCCAGCGCTGCAGGTTGATGCGGGCTTCGTAAGTGACTTCGCCCAAGTTGTAGATGTCGTATTTGTCCTGCTCGCCCTCGGCGAAATCGACCTTGAAATAGGTGCTGCCCGAACAGTCGGCAGCCGGGCCGATGATGATACGGCCGATTTCGACGAATACCGTCCGGAATCCCTCCTTGACTTTCAGATCGCCGTCCACGCTCTCGATGCTCAGCGGAATGACATAGCTGACGCCCTCCTTAAGCCCTTCGTCTTTGGTTACGCTCACTACGAGCGGTTCGGCTGCGGAAAACGAACCTGCTGGAATGGTCAGTTCGGTGTTCTTGAGCACGAAGTTCGTTTCGGGGAGCATTACGCCCTTCTTACCGTACTGCGTGTTGTACTCTTCGATTTTCGAAGGGTCGGTTACGAGCCGGACTTTGGTATCGTGTCCGACGACGATCGACGACGAGACCTTTACGCTCAGCTCTTTGGGAAACTGGTCGTCGAGTGTGAGCGACAGGGTGGGGACTTCGCCTTCGGCTCCGGCGATGTAGACCACATCGTCGTAAACCGGGGCTTTCTGGCAGCCTGCGACCGCCAATGCGATCAGTGCGAATAAACTATATTTCAGTTTCATGGCAATTTCTTTTTTTGTCCGTTAAACGATTACTTCCGGGCGGGGTTCTGAATCTGTATGGCCTCGATCAGGAACTTGTAAGGTTCGGGATTGCGGTATTCGTACTCCATATGATAGGTTCCGCAGCCGCCTTTCATCACCTTTTCTCCGTCTATGATCGGCTGCCACTGCGCCATGCCGGCCACCGATTTCATCGACTCGCCGTCGCGGGTTCTGTAGTTGGCGCCGCCGTTGGTGCGGTAGGTGATATTCTCGAAATTTTCGGTGACGATGAACCTGCGGGCAACGTCCTTGAACGGAACCTCCGAGAAATAGTTGGCACAGCTCTGCAGACGTCCGTCGAGATTCGAATCGCCGCTGCATCCGTACGCCTGCGAGATGAAGTAGTCGAAACACTTGCCGAATTCGCGGGGCATGTTGGCGTTCAGCTCGCCGTCGATGGCCAGTATGCGTCCCGTGCCCGAAGTGCGGCCGAAATAGGTGACCACGACATCCATGAAGACTTTGTAGCGGTTGGGGAAGCCCGATATGCCGTAGGGTTTCTTGCCGGTGCCGATGTTCGGTTCGTTGTCGATATCCAGTCCGTCGTATCCGTTGTCGATGATGCGTTGGCAGAAAGCATGCGCAAAACGCTGGATAGCTGCGATATTGCCTTCCGTGAGGTTGTCGTTGCCGTATGAGCGGTAGGGACCTTCCCAGCCCCAGTAGGCCAGCATCTCCTCTTCGGTGGCCGCCGTCGCGCCGTCGGGCGCCACGCCCATTTCGAATCCGTCGAAAAGCGAAGTGGCGATCACTTTCAGACCGCGCTTGTGCTGGGAATCCTCCATATCCTTGCGCTGGGCTTCGGTGATTGTCTGCCAGCCGCCCCACAGACCGACCATGTCGATGCTGTCGGGGAGGGATTTCATGTAGTTGGACGCCGAGGCTCCCGTGGCGCTCCAGTTTCCGAACCAGCCGAAGACGATTTCGTGGTCGCTGTTCTTATAGTCGCGCAGATCTGCATAGTATTGATCCGACTTGGGGTAGGGCTTGACAATCTCCAGTTTTTCGGGATCGGTCTCACACGAGAACAACAGGGTGCCTGCCAATGCGATACATCCTAATTTTATGAGTTTGTTCATGGTTTTCAGACTTTTTGAGGTTCGTAATTTATTTGGCATCCCACCAGAGTTTCTGCGCGCAGTTGTCGCTGCCGCCGAGGAATTCATTTACGGCTTTGGCCACCTGCTCGGCATTGCCGTCGTACTCCTGCTGCGGCAGGGGCACGCGGCGGATCGTCGCGCCGGAGGGCAGTACGCCGCCGCTGCGGTTGGTCTGCGAGGGGAATACCTTCGGGTAACCCGTACGGCGGATTTCGCTCCACGCCTCCTGTCCGTCGGGGTAGAGTGCGATCCATTTCTGCACCATGATGCGTTCGAGTTCACGGCCGTCGGCGGCCCACTTGACGGTGACGCTGCTCGGACTCTCGATCGAGCCGACCTGTCCCAAGCCGGGATATTTCACCGGAGTGCTTTTGCTGTCGGACAGATATTTGTCGGCGTTCGGCGCGCCCCACTGGGAGAACGACGTGCGGATACCTTCGTTGTAGAGGTTTTCGGCCGTGCCGCCCATGTTCCAGCCGAGGAGTGCACCCTCGGCCCGCAGGAAGCAGACTTCGGCGGCGCACATCCATGTCAGCGGCGAGGTGAAGCCCACTTTGGGACAGCTGGCCAGCGACTGGTAGTCCTTGGGGTTGGAGATGATGCCGTTGGGGATTCCGTGGTAGGCGCCGTCCTTTTCGGCGGGCGAGAAGTAGCTTTCCAGACGCGGATCGCCGTATCCCGACAGGTAGCTCTCCATGGTTGCGCCCATGCGGCATTCGTTATATTCGCCCCATAGGTATTCGAGCGGGTGTTTGTACGAGAAGCCGATGCCCGTGCGGGTGAGCAGCTGGGCCGAGTGGGTATTGTCGGTCATCACGCCGATGTTGTAGGCTCCGAACTGGAAATTTACGGCCTCCTCGGCCCATGTCTGGGCATCGCCGGGAGCGGCGAAGCGTGCGCGCATGGCCAGACGCAGCTTGAGCGAGTTGGCGAAGCGGATCCACTTTTCCAGATCCGAATCGAACACCACGTCGAAGTCGGCGATGGGCTTCGCGCCCGAATCGGCTTCGTATGCGGCCTTGAGCGTTTTCAGCGCATGGTCCAGTTCCTTGATGAAGGTGCGGTAGACGGTCTCCTGCGAGTCGTAGGGCAGGCCGCTCGACATTTTGCCGAAGGCGGTGTAGGGCAGCGGACCGTAGATGTCGGTCACACGGTGCATGGCCTGCACCTTGACCACCTCTCCCAGCGCGAAGACCACCGATGCGGAATCGACCTTCTGGCGCAGGATGTTCCACGAACTCATCACGTTATTGTAGGCCTGCTTGTAGGGTTCGTCCTTCCATTTGGCCGTGGGAAAGGCGTAGCAGGTCGAGTTGCTGCCGCTGTCCCAGTCCTGCGCCTGCCCGAAATATCCGGCATAGCTGTCGCCCAGCAGGTTGTCGGCCAGCTGGTAGGCGTTGGCGCCCTCGGCGAAGACATTACGCTGCATGGTTTGGATGAACGCCGCCCATGCGTTGTCGCGGTCCACGTCTTCGGGGGTGGGTTTGTCTTTGCTGGTATTGATATTGTCGAAGTCGCCCGTACACGAAGTCAGGCCCGTTGCCAAGAGTGCGAGTGCCGCAACTCCGCAAGCGATCGTATTGCGTAATTTTTTCATAACCTGTCTCTCCTGATTTAGAAATTAACTTTTACGCCGAAACCCCATGAACGCAGCGACGGCGGCATGAAATAGTCGAAGCCCTGATAGTACGTCCCGGTGTTTGAGGTCAGTTCTGGATCGAACGGCGCCTCGTTGTGGAGCATCAGCACGTTGTTGGCAATGAGCGAAAGGGTGATGCGCAGGCGTTCGCGGGCCAGTGCCGGGAGCGTGTAGCTCAGCGACAGTTCGCGCAGGCGGACGTTGGTCGCGCTGTAGACGTAGTTCGAAAGTACGCCCGTGGTGCCGCTGGCGGCTACCGAATAGAACGTCTTGGCGTCCATGCGTCCGCCGTTGACGATCGCGCCGCCGTTGTCGCGGTCGCGGGCCGTCGATTTCGATACGCCGTACTGGTCCATCATCGCCTCGGTGCCCGACACGACCACGCCGCCGACGCGGGCGTCGATCAAAAATCCGAGGTTCAAGCCCTTCCATGAGAAGGAGTTGTGCCATCCCAGCGTGTATTTGGGGTCTATCGAACCGACCTTGACATAGGAGTTAGGCTCGATTTCGATGCCGTTGGTCATCGGGTTCACATAGATGTAGCCGTTGGGGTCCTGCTTGAGGTGTGTGGCGTAGATGTCGCCCATCGTGCCGCCTTTGGTCAGCACCATGCGGTACGACTCGGCCGTCGAAACGATGAATTCCTGCGGCGCCTTGACCGTGGTGCCCGTTACGGGGTCGGTCACATATTCGTCGAGCAGTTCCTTGATCTCGTTGCGGTTGCGCGTGTAGGTCAGCGTCGTCTCCCATTTTACGGGACCGATGTTCTGGTTGAAGCCCGCTTTCAGCTCGATACCGCGGTTATTGACCTTGCCGGCGTTGGCGTAGGCATAGGAGTAACCCGACGACGAGGGAATCTCGTACTTGAAGAGCTGGTTGTGGGTGTTGGTGTTGTAGTAGGTGAATTCGAGACTCAGCTTGTTGTTGAACATGCGCAGCTCCGTACCGATCTCGAACGATTTGGTAAGCTCCGGCTTGAGGTGCGAAGCGGCAGCGAAACCGTCGGTGCTGATGTTTTGGTCCTCCAGCGGAATGTAGGTGTAGGTCAGGTAGGGCGACGGGGGATTGCCCACGCCAGCGTACGAGCCGCGGATTTTCCAATAGTTGAGGATCTTGTTCTGCGGAATCAGCTCCGAGAGGATCAGCGATGCACCGACCGAAGGATAGACCGACGACATGGAGGGCGTGCCGGCCAGCGTCGAGAACCAGTCCGAGCGGACCGACGCATCGACGTAAACGAAATTCCGGAAGCCTACCTGCACCGATCCATAGACGGCCTGCGTCTGCTGGCGGATGTGTTCACGGGTCATTTCGGTCGTCGGGTCCGACATGTTGATGTTGCTGACGTGGAAGAAGTTGGCAAGACGCAGCAGGTTGCCGCTCTGTCCCATCATGTCGTATTTTTCGTCGTAGAGGCTGGCGCCGATGTTGGCCGTCAGGCGGAAATCGTCGCTGAGCTGCTTGTCGATGTTGAGCAGTACGTCGGCGTAGAGCGCGTTATTGGTCATCTTCTGCTCGCGGTAGTGGCCTTTCGACTGGCAGAACAGTCCCGGCGTCGATGCGTAGAGTTTACGCTCGTAGTCGGTGTCGGCATGGTCCATGCGGATACGGCCCGAAAGGTTGATCCAGTCGGTGATCTTCCACTTGAGCGAGCCGCTGACGATATAGCGGTTCTGCGTGGTGTTGAACATGTTGCGGTTGGTGATCCAATAGGGGTTCTGGCTCAGGGCGTCGAGTCCCGTATTGCTGTAGGGCCAATACATCGTGGCGAAGTTGCGGCCTGAGTCGTAGATTTCGTAGGTCTTCAGACGCTCGAAATTCTCCGAAGGCGGGAAGAGGTAAACGGGCAGCAGCGGATTGTAGTAGAGTCCCTGCGCCACGCCGTTCTGCGACTCGCTCTTGGTGAAGAAGAAGTCGGTGTCGAGTTCGAGTTTGTCCTTGACCAGCTCGCGTCCGTGGCGGATCGTGAAGTTGTAACGCGAATATTCGTTGTTGGGAATGATGCCGCGCGAATTGACCGAACCGGCCGAAACGAACGACTGGCTGCGCTCCGAACTCGATGCCACGCTGACGGTGTTCTGCGTGTTGTAACCCGTCTGGAAGAAATCGTTGGGGTCGTACGACGAGGGCTTGCCGAGCTTCTCGCCCCAGCTTTTGAAATCGCCCGACTGACGGCCGTAGGTGTTCTGGAACTGATGGGTGACGAACGGATTCGAAAAGGTCGTGTTGTTGGAGTAGGAGACGTGCGTCGAGTGGTCCGCACTGCCTTTCTTGGTAGTGATGAGGATCACGCCGTTGGCGCCGCGGTTGCCGTAGAGCGCTGCGGCCGAAGCACCCGTCAGCACCGACAGCGACTCGATGTCGTCGGGATTGATGCTCGAAATGCCGTCGCTGTCGCCGACGCCCGCACCTTCGTAATAGTTGTCTGACTGGGTCGAGCGGAGCGACATCATCGGAATGCCGTTGAGTACGTAGAGCACGTTGTTGTCGCCGAAGAGCGATTTGGCGCCGCGCATTACCACGCGGGTCGAACCGCCGGTACCCGACGACGACTGGTTGATGCGCACGCCGGCCACTTTGCCGACCAGACTGTTCACCACGCTTACGTCCTTGACGATGCTGATGTCGTCGCCCGCAATCTGCTGTACGTTGTATGTCAGTGATTTTTGATCGCGCTTGATGCCGAGCGCCGTTACCACGACCGCGCCGATCTCTGCGGTGCTTTCCTGCAGCGCAAGGTTGATGACCGTCTGCGAGCCGACGATCCGCTGCTGGCTCTGGTAGCCGATATAGGAGTAGACGATTTCGGCTCCGCTGCCCGGAACTCGGACCGTATAGCCGCCGTTGACGTCGGTCACGGCGGCGAAATTGGTGCCGGTGACCAAAACCGTCACGCCGACCAGCGGCAGCCCGGCCGCGTCGGTGACTTTGCCGGAAATCGAACGCTCCTGATCGTCTGCGGCGTCACCCCCCCCACGAACAGGACTACCCGGTTGTCCGTAATCCTATGGGCGATGTCGGTTCCCTTGAGGACGGCCGTGACGACCGAATTGATGTCGCTGCTGGCGATGTGCGCCGAAACGCTCTGCGTTACGTCGATGTCGTTGTTGTAGAAGAAGGTGTAGCGGCTTTGCGTTTCGATGCTTTTCAGCACCTGCGACAACGCCGCATCGTTGAAGTCGAGCCGTATTTCCTGCGGATTATTCTGCGCGGCGGCTTGTGTGGCGAAAGTTGTTATTGCTGTAATTGACAGGCAGATGCGAACAGCGAGTCGGGTCTGAACGCAAAATTTTCGGCAATAAGTCTTGAACTTATCAAAATTTGTCATACCTTTACTAATTGATGGATTGATAGATCCGTGCGGGTAGCGGCCCGCCGGGTTTGTTTTTGATTCATTAAGGGAGCGGGAACTTCGGCAGAGGTTCCCGTGTTTTTTATGACAGGCTTATTTCATAGGCAGGTTCGGGTTTTAGGTTGTTTGCAGTAGGTTCGGTTTTTATTTGAGGATGATCGTATCCTCCTCGCGTTCGTAAGTGAACGGTGTGGTTATTCGGATGACTTCGAGGATCGATTCCAGCGAATCCCCGAAACGGAACTCTCCGGTAAATTTCTTCCCGATGAACTTGTCGTTCATAATCACGATCTTGACATTGAACATCTGTTCCAGCCGGTGGCATACTTGTGTGAACGGCGTCTGGTGCAGCACCCAGACGTTGTCTTTCCAGCGTACGGGCTCTTTCGAGTCGGAGATCGTGCTGAGTTTCATTTCGCCGCTCTGAATATCATACGAGAGCTGCTGGCTGGGAACCATGCGGATACACTCTCGGCTGAGCCGGCTCTCCACTTCGACGGAACCCTCCAGCAGCGTGGTGGTGATGGTCTCCGAATCGGGGTAGGCCTCGATATTGAATTTCGTACCCAACACCTTGATCTTCAGATCCCCGGCCCGAACGATAAAAGGATGTTTTTTGTCGTGTGCCACGTCGAAATAGGCTTCTCCCGACAGGAATATCTCGCGGGTCCGGCCGGCGAATTTTTCGGGATAGATCAGTTGTGCGCCGCGGTTGAGCGTAAGCTGCGTGCCATCGGCCAGCGTCAGGTTCTCCACCTTTTCCCATGCGTTGTTGCGGATGAGCATTTCGGGTGCGGGACGCAGGGCGGTCGCCAGCCAGCCGGAAGTGAGGAAAACGATCATGAGCGATGCCGCGGCCAGCCAGATGCGGTAGGCTTTGGTGTAGTTGCGCTCCGGCCGAGCCTTATTGACTGCGTCGGCGTGGATGCGCGTCATCAGGCGCGCGAGGGAATTCCCTGCGCTGTAACGCTCGTCTGCACAAGGACTTTTTACCTGAATACGGGTGAATAATGAATTGTTGTCGTTCGTATGTTTCGAATCAGTCATTGGGTTCCGTCTATTGTCCGTTTACAAATAAGACAAGACGGACCTGAGAAACCACTAAGCCGATTTGCGATTTTTTCAGATTTTTTTCAGGAAAGGGGCTGCGGCGGCCTTCAGACGGCGCATGGCGATGGCCAGCTGTCCTTCGACGGTGCTTGGGGAGATGTCGAGTGCCGCGGCGATCTCCCGGTGGCTCATGCCGTCCTCCTTGGCCAGCTTGAAGGTGATGCGGCAGCGTTCGGGGAGCTGTTCCACAGCGTCGGTCAGCGCGCTGTTCAGCAGTTGGAAGTCAACCGCCTCGTCCGCCGGGACCGCAGGATCGATGCTGACCTGCAGTTGTACCTGTGTAAAGCCGGACATACGGTTCCGGTAGCCGCTCAGCAGGTAGTTGGTACAACTGTTGCGCACGGCGCGGTAGATATAGGCATTGAAGTTTTCGATGCCGCCGAGCATTCCGCGGCTTTTCCACAGTTGAAAAAAGAGATCGGCGACGACGTCTTCGGCCGCCTGCTGCTGGTGCAGATACATGCGTGCGAACTGGAAAAGCCGGTCGTGATAGTGCAGGTAGAGTTGCTGGAATGCCTCTTCGTTCCCTTCGGTGACTTGCCGGAGAACGTCGTCGAACGCTATTTGTGCACTTTTTTTTGTCATGGATCGGCCCTTAGATCGCATAAGGGTAATTACAAATTTAATTATTTTATTCCGGTTCGCAAATTTTTTACAGATGTAGGCTTCCGTCTGCATCCGCATATCGTTTTCTCCGGTATTCCGGCCGCAGCGTTTTTTCATCGGCAGAATCCGGGTCTATAGCCGGTATTTTGCAGTTGACTGCGGATCGCCGCAGCTTTTTTTCGCCGGACGGACCGGAAGCGGTTATCATATATATAAGAGTGGGACGGGGAAGGGGACGGACGCATGCCATTCAGCGATTTCAGGCGGAAATCAGGAACCTTCCGTGCCGCTTTATCCAGTCGGGGAGGGGGCCGGCGGAGATTCTTGGGGGCAACTTTTTCGGAACCGGGTTTTCTAGTCTGAAAATAATAAGCTATTTTTACTCCATTGAATTTTGCAATCCCACGATGAAAGACCGCAACGTCATTACCCCCCCCCTGCATAAGGAGGCCGAGTTCGGCGAGCTTTATAAACGCTACAAAGCCCGTTTCGAAAGTTTTGCCGTCGGATATGTGCAGGACAGGCTCATCGCCGAGGATGTCGTCGCGGATGCTTTCATCTACTATTGGGAAAACCGCTCCCGGCTCGATGCGGACTGCAATGCCGCGGCCTATATCCTCACGACCATACGCCACAAATGCCTGAATTACCTGCGGGCCCTGCAGGTGCGGATGCGGGTCCACAACGAAGTGGGGGACCTTCAGCGTCGCGTGGTGAGCGAGAATATCCGCTCGCTGGAGCTTTGTGATCCTCAACACCTTTTTGCCGGCGAGATCGAGAAACTGGTGCGTGATTGCATGGCTGAAATGCCGGAACTGACGCGGCAGGTTTTCACGGCCCGGCGCATCCACGGCAAGTCCTACCGCGAAATCGCGGCCGAGTGCGGGATCACCGAGCGCCGTGTGGAGACCGAGCTTGAGAAAGCGCTCGGAAAACTGCGCGAAGTCCTGCGTGATTACCTGCCACTGGTGCTTGCCGCAGGCGTTCTGGAGCGCATTCTGCGATAAAATCAAAAAAAATGCTCTTTTTTCCGGGAAACCGGGCCGCCGGGGTGCTTTATTAATGTAAAGCCCCGGAACGGGCGTGTCGTAATATGGAAAAAGAGACCTTATATCGTTTTTATAAAGGCGAAGCCACCTCCGACGAACAGCGGCGTCTGATGGAGTGGCTCGATGCCGATCAGGAAAACCGGCGTATCTTTGACCGCGAACGCGGAATGTACAATGCATTGCTGCTGTTCGCTCCGGAGGAAAAGGCCGCGCGCGGCCGTCTGCTGAACTGGCGCCGTGTAACGAGGTATGCCGTACAGGCGGCGGCCGTCGTTATATTGGCCGTCGGCATCGGTTGGGGATATGTTTCCTATAAGGAGCGGAGCTGGGCGAATCTTATGACACGCGTGGCTGCGCCCGAAGGACAGCGCATCAATCTCACGCTGCAGGACGGTACCAATGTGTGGCTCAATTCGGGGGCCGAGATCGAATATCCGTCGCTTTTCGCAGGAAATTCCCGGCAGGTACGGCTTTCGGGCGAGGCGCTGTTCGATGTCAGCCGTGACACCCGCCGGCCGTTCGTGGTTGAGACGTTCGCCTGTAAGGTTGAGGTGCTCGGCACGCGCTTCAACGTCAATGCTGACGAGCGGCACGATGTATTCTCTACGGCGCTCATGCGCGGCAGCGTCCGGGTGAGTTCCCTTGCCGACCCGCAGCAGCAGGTCGTGCTCAACCCCCACGAAAAAGTGCAGTTGAGCGGCGGGCAACTGTCGCTCCGTACGTCGGACGATCCCAACGAATATCTCTGGGCCGAGGGCCTTATTTCGGTGAGCGGCCGCAGTTTTGCAGATATACTCCACCGGTTCGAACACTGTTACGGCGTGCGTTTCGATGTGAAGCTCGACCGTATGCCCGATATCGAAGCGATGGGTAAGATCCGCATTTCGGACGGCATCGAACACGCCCTGCGCATTCTGCAGCGCAGTTGCTCTTTCCACTACGCATACGACCAAGAAACCAGCACGATAACCATATACTGACCGAACGTATAACTTTAAAACTTTGCCTGCCTATGAGATAATCCCGCATTCTATCTTTTGCCGTTATCCCGGAAAAGGAAGCCCGAAACTGTTGGAGCAGCTCCGGGCGGAAAGGACAACGGTCTCTCGCATGATTTGCGACTAACCAAAACTATTATCCTTTAATCTACAAAGATATGAAGAAAAAAAGTATCAGGCAATCAAAGAGTCTGATAATCTCCCTTTTTACTGCGTTTTTGTGCCTTGCCGCCGGGACCGTCCGGGCGCAGGCAGGCCGTGTGACTATTGATATGCAACAGGTGAAAATGACGCAGATAATGGATGAGATCGAAAAACAAACCAAATTTCTGTTTATTTACGACAAGAATATCAGCGTTGATCGCACGGCCAGCGTGCAGGTGCGCGAACAGCCGGTTGCCGAGGCTCTCGCGCAAATGCTTGCAGGCACCGATCTGACGTATGAGATCAACAGTTCGAACATCATTCTTTCGAAGCGTTCGGCGGATGCGGCGGCATCCTCATCCCTGCACAATGTCGCGGGTGTGGTGCTCGATGCACACGGACAACCCATTATCGGCGCGTCGGTCGTTATCAAAGGTACGACGATCGGTATCAGCACTAATGTCGACGGCAGTTTCGGACTGCAGATTCCCGCTTCGGTGAAGGACCCGGTGCTCGTGGTCAATTATTTGGGCTGCGAACCGCAGGAGATCGCTGTGGGAAGCCGCGCCGATTTCCGTATCACGATGGTCGAATCGGCCGTCGCGCTGGATAACGTGGTGGTGACGGCCCTCGGTATCAAACGTCAGGAAAAGGCGCTCTCGTACAACGTCCAGCAGGTGAAATCCGAGGACATCGTTACGGTTAAGGACGCCAACTTCATGAACGCCCTCAACGGCAAGGTCGCCGGTGTGCAGATCAACTCCTCGGCGGCGGGCGTCGGCGGCGCGGCCCGCGTGGTGATGCGCGGTGCCAAATCGCTCTACAAGGACAACAACGCCCTCTATGTGATCGACGGTATTCCGATGTCGAACGTCAGCTTCGGCTCGAATGACGACGGCCTGCAGGGCAATTACATGGGGTCGGACGGCGTGGCGGACATCAACCCCGACGACATCGAGTCGATTTCGGTACTGACCGGCCCTTCAGCCGCGGCTCTCTACGGCTCGGACGCTGCCAACGGCGTGGTGCTCATCAACACCAAGAAGGGACAGGCCGACAAAACGTCGGTGACCTTCTCCAACAGCACCACCTTCTCGTCGCCTTTCGTGATGCCCCGCTTCCAGAATACCTACGGCAATGTTTCCGGGTCCTACCAGAGCTGGGGCGACAAAACCTTGCGCCGCTTCGATCCCGAAGGATTCTTCAACACGGGTTCGAACGTCAACAACTCCCTGACCTTCTCGACGGGTACGCAGAAGCACCAGACCTATTTTTCGGCCGCGACGACCAATGCCCGCAACATCCTGCCCAACAGCGGCTACAACCGCTACAACTTCACGTTCCGCGACGTCACCAAGTTCCTCAAAGACAAGCTGACCGTCGATCTGAGTGCGAGCTACATCCTGCAGGACAACAAGAACATGATCGCAGCGGGCAAATACTTCAACCCGCTGCCTGCGCTCTATCTCTTTCCGCGCGGCGACGACTTTGACAACGTGCGTCTCTACCAGCGTTGGGACGAATCGCGCAACCTCTATACGCAGGCATGGGATTACGGTTCGGGCGACATGTCGTTCCAGAACCCCTACTGGATCATGAATAAGATGATCAACCAGACTAAAAAGCGTCGTTATATGCTCAGTGCCAACCTCAAGTACGACGTAACCGATTGGCTCGACGTGACGGGCCGCGTCAAGGTCGATAACGCCGATATGGACATTACCGAGAAGCGCTATGCCGGCACCGACACCAACTTCGCGGGCGAGAAGGGTATGTATTCGATCATCAAGCGTAACGACCGTCAGATCTATGCCGATGCCATCGCCAACATCGATCTTACCTTCGCCGGGGACTACCACCTGAGCGCCAATGTCGGTGCGTCGCTCAAGGACGTCCGCATGGATTTCATGGGCTGGGGTGGCGACCTGCGCAAGATTCCCAACTTCTTCTCGATTACCAATATATCGACCACCAACTACAAGGAGCGTGAGGACGGTTCGCACATTCAGTCGCAGAGCATCTTCGCCAACGTCGAGCTGGCGTGGAAGAGTATGCTTTACCTGACCGTCACCGGCCGCAACGACTGGGAATCGGCTCTCGCCTTCTCGAAATACAAGTCGTTCTTCTATCCTTCGGTCGGACTTTCGGCCGTCGTTTCCGAGATGGTCGATATGCCGGAATGGTTCTCCTTCCTCAAGGTGCGCGGTTCCTATTCGGCCGTAGGCTCTTCCTATGCGGCCTACCTGACCAAACCCTACTATGATTACAAGGGACAGACGCACGAATGGGACTCGCTTCACCGCTTCCCCAACGAGAACCTCAAGCCGGAGAAGACCAAATCGTGGGAAGTAGGTCTCAATGCCCGTTTCTTCGGCGGCAAGCTCAACTTCGACGCTACATGGTACCGCTCGGATACCTTCAACCAGACCTTCGAATCGACCCCTTCGTCCACGTCGGGTTATTCGTCGGTACTCGTGCAGGCTGGTCAGGTCCGCAATTCGGGTCTCGAAATGCTGCTGAACTACCATAATACGTGGTGTGACTTCACATGGAACACGAGCGTGACCTACACGATGAACCGCAACAAGATCATCAGGCTCGCCAACGGTGTCATCAGCCCCGTCGACGGACAGCCTATCGATATGCCCTATCTGGAGAAGGCGACCCTCGGCGACGCCGGTTCGCCGCAGGTCATCCTCTACGAAGGCGGCACGATGGGCGACCTTTACATCAACCGCGAACTGCGCACCGACCTCAACGGAAACATTTATGTCTGTCTCTTATACACATCTGACGCTGCCGACGAAGGCTTAGGTGTA
>ENA-OZHC01000697-OZHC01000697.1-human-gut-metagenome-genome-assembly--contig:-NODE-697-length-13889-cov-8.483736_pt1 | contig 13889 bp, 6 predicted proteins | sample MGYA00244043_ERZ653680 | MGnify/ENA primary metagenome ERZ653680 (study PRJEB26926, sample SAMN06165323) | human gut metagenome | biome: ENVO:00009003; feature: ENVO:2100002; material: ENVO:00002003...
CAATCATTTGATATCATGAAAAAAGTATTATTGATTTCATTCGTAATCTTGTCTGCGGCTGCACAGATGATTTATGCTCAAAAACAGACAGTCATCAAGTTGACGGAGACAACGTTAATGCATGAGATGCGTGCCACTCCTTATCCGCTTGATAAGGCTGTGGTGAATGACCGTGCGGTATCTTTCCAATGGCCGCTTCGTTCGGATATGAATTCACAGGACAGTCCGTTGGACGGATTCGAACACACAGTAAAAAAGGTCGATAAAACGAAAGTTACCTATCGCTTACGCTATTCTCAAGACTCTGGTTTTAAAACAGGCGTCACTCAGGTGGATACCCGTTGGCCGTTTTATAATCCGGAGAAGCCGCTTGCACCGGGGGTATGGTACTGGCAGTTCGGATATGTAGAAGATGGACAAGTAGTGTGGGGAAGCACGCAACAGGTTACTGTGGAAGACCGTCCGGGAAAATTCTGTCCCCCCTCATTGAAAGCGTTGCTGGCAAAATTGCCTGCTAGTCATCCGCGTGTATGGATGATGAAGGATGAATGGAAGGACTTTATGAACCGCAGCAAGGAAAAAGCGGAAAGGCAATGGTATCTTGAACGTGCCGACAAAGTGCTTCAGACTCCGATGAAATCGGTGAAAGATATCAATACTTCCCAAGTGAAGAATCTGAAAAATGAAATGCAGATTAATTCGTACCTTACCCGCGAGAGCCGTCGTATCATTGATGCCGAAGAAGGAAATGCCGAGGCGCTGATACGTGCGTGGCTGTTGACACAGGATGCCAAATATGCTGACGAAGCCATCAAGCGGGTACTTATTATGGCGGGTTGGGACAAGGACAAGAATGTGAAAGGTGATTTCAACGCTTCCACTTTGTTGTCACTTTGCTCCATGGCTTATGATTCTTTCTATGACCGGCTGGACGCGTCGCAGAAGAAAACCTTGCTTGATGAAATCAAGGTGAAAGGTGGCGAGATGTACGATAACTTCAACAATCGTATGGAGAATCACATTGCCGACAATCATGTGTGGCAGATGACACTCCGTATCCTGACAATGGCGGCGTTCAGTGTGTATGGTGATTTGCCCGAAGCTAATACATGGGTGGATTATTGCTACAATGTCTGGCTGGCACGTTTTCCCGGATTGAACAAAGACGGTGGCTGGCACAATGGCGACTCTTACTTCACAGTCAACACCCGTACCTTGATAGAAGTACCTTATTATTATAGCAAACTGAGTGGATATGATTTCTTCTCCGACCCATGGTATCAGGGGAATATCATGTACACCATTTTCCAGCAACCCCCTTTCTCCAAATCCGGTGGAAACGGAAGCTCTCACCAGAATGTGGGACGTCCTAACAGTATACGTATCGGCTACTTGGATGCACTGGCACGCCTTACCGGAAATACCTATGCAGCCGACTTTGTACGCCGCACCTTGAAAGTGGAGCCGGAGTATATGAAAAAAGCCTTGTTGAGCAAACCGGGTGACCTTGCATGGTTCCGTCTTCAATGCGACAAGCCATTGCCCGAAGGCGAGGGATTGACAGCACTTCCTGCGGGTTACGTATTTCCCGCGACGGGATTGGCTTCTTTCCAAACAAATTGGGACAGGGTAGGCGGTAACGCAATGTGGAGTTTCCGTTCCAGTCCTTATGGTTCTACTTCTCATGCACTAGCCAATCAGAATGCGTTCAATACTTTCTATGGTGGAAAGCCTTTGTTTTATAGTAGCGGTCATCATATCGAATTTACGGATGTACACAGTATGTTATGTCATCGTGCCACACGGGCCCACAATACTATCTTAGTGAATGGCATGGGACAGCGTATAGGAACAGAAGGATATGGCTGGATTCCCCGTTATTACGCCAGTGAAAAAATAGGCTATGTATTGGGAGACGCTTCCAATGCTTATGGAAAAGTAATCTCACCGCTTTGGCTGACACGGGGTGAACAGTCCGAAGTACACTATACGCCCGAAAACGGCTGGGATGAGAATCACGTGAAGACTTTCCGTCGTCATATTGTGAACTTGGGTAAGACCGGATTGATTTTCGTCTATGATGAACTGGAAGCAGACGAACCGGTGAACTGGAATTACCTGTTGCACACTACGGAGAATCCCATGACAGTGAATAAGGCGGATAACCGTTTTGTACACGTTCAGGCTACTAACCGTGGCGGAGCGTCGGATGCTTATCTCTTCTCAAGCGGAACGTTACAGACTGACACAACCAGCAGTTTCTTCTATCCGGCAGTCAACTGGCTGCGTGCCGATGATAAAGGCAACTTCAAGAAGTATCCGAACCACTGGCATTTTACCGCTACATCGGAGAAAGCACAAGTATATCGCTTTGCCACTATCATCAATACGCATGCGTTGAAATATCCCGCCAAAGACCCGGAAATTCTGTCCGACGGACGTATCAAAGTGGGCGGGTGGCTTATCAGTGTGAATCTGAAATCTAACGGTGCGCCTTCTTTCTTCATCCGCAGCACCAAGGAGAAAGTGAATATCACTTACAAGGGAGACGCCACTATTGTCAATGAGGACGGATATGAAACAGTTATGAGGGATACATTGCCCGAACTGGAAATCTGATAAACAAATATGAAAGATACGGAACTATGAGACATTCGAAATTTAATATGAGAACCATGTGCCTGTTGGCTGCATTATCGGGTATGGCTGTTTTGTCAGCTCAGACTCCGGTGAAGCCCCGTGTGCAGACTTCCGCTGCTCCGGAAGAAACGACGGTCTACAAACCGGACGGAAAGAAGCCGGTGGCGGTTATTGGTGTTCCTGCCAAAAAGGGAGAGAGTAAAAAGGAAGTCTCCGGCAAAGCGGGCACGCGGAAGGCGGCTGCTTTAGACGGCAAACGTTACCTGGCACTGAAAACCAATGTATTGTATGATGCTTGTGCTCTCTTGAACCTTGCTGTGGAAATGCAGGTGCACAAAAAGATAACCGTGGAACTGCCTTTGACTTGCAGCCTGTGGGACTTGGGAAGTGAACACGGAGTACGCACCGTGGCATTGCAACCGGAAGCTCGTTGGTGGATAGGAAACGAAGCGGGACGAGGACATTTTGTCGGACTGCACGCCCACGTGGCATGGTTCAACGTGAAGTGGAACGACAACCGTTATCAGGACGTCGACCGCCCTTTGCTGGGAGCCGGACTGAGCTATGGCTACAAACTGCCTTTGTTCGAACATTGGGGAGCGGAATTTACTCTGGGATTGGGATATGCCAATATGAAGTATAATACCTATTATAATATAGACAACGGTGCATTGCTGGATACACGTGTCCGCCACTATTGGGGAGTAACCCGCGTAGGGGCGTCACTGGTATATCGCTTCTGAACTCAATAGGAATATACCTGTAAATACGATAACAATATGAGAAAAAGTTTATATATACTGGCACATTGCACTTTTCTGTTATTCTTCACTTTTTTAGTGAATGGATGCAGCCTGCACGAAGAACCGGAGCTGACTCCTGACGGAGAATTGGGAGTAGACCCTACAGCAGTGACGCTGAATCTCAATCTGACAATGAATCTTAGTTTGGCGGAACGCCCGCCGATGGCGGTCAGCCGTGCGACAGAAACCAAATATCTGCGACGTTTTATTGTTGAGGCTTACTTGGATAGGCAAGTAGTGGCACGGCAGACGGTGTATGAAGAAGATTTCAACCGTTCTACTTTGCCCGTCAGCATGAAGTTACATGCCCGTAACTACCGTATTCTGGTGTGGGCTGACTATGTGAACTCTGAGACACCGGAAGAGGGACTTGTCTACGATGCGGAGAATCTGGCTTTTATTCTTCCTGCCGGAAAATATATAGGAAATAGCCGCTATAAAGATGTGTTTGCTGCTTCTACGGCAGTAGACCTCACTTCCTTCCGTAACGACTGGGGAGCTGAAACCGGACTTGATATAGCATTATACCGCCCCGTGGCACGTTATGAATTGATAGCGAAAGATGTGGAGACGTTTCTCTATAAACTCTCTACGGGCAGTCTGAAAGGTGAAAGCTTTACGGCTCGTGTAAAGTACAGCGATTATCTGCCTACGGGATATAATTTATGGGACGATGTGCCCAAGAATTCGCTGATGTACATGGAATATAAGGTCGCCTTTGAACGTCCTGCCGACGGTACGCAAGAACTGAAACTGGGATTTGACTATCTATTGGTCGGTGCCGGAGCAACAGCTTCTATTCCGGTGGAACTGGAAATCCTGAATGAGAAGAATGAAGTACTGGCACGTACAATATTGAGTATTCCTTGTGAACGGAACAAAAACACAACAGTACGCGGTAACTTCCTTACTTCCGATGTAAATGGCGGAATAGGTATCGATCCCGGTTATGATGGGGATTTGGAAGTAGACCTTGGAGAATTATAATTGATAACAAATGAATTAAGAATTGCTTAACCATAAAAATTACAATCATGAAAAAGAACTTATTTTATTCGCTAATGACTCTGTGTGCAGTGCTTTTCACATCATGCGGACAAGAAGAAATCGTTTCGGACAATGGAAATGAAATCAAAGCTCCTGTTACTATCTCTGTACAGGCTCCTGTCAATAACCCTCTCAGCCGTGCGGATGTCACTATACCTGATGGTTATACGATGCAGTGTATCATGCAATTACTGGATGCGGAAGGCAATACGGTAGGTACACAGGATATTAAACAGGTTAATGACGGAAAGGTATCCTTTACAATTTCAGTAGATGAACAGAAGAATGTAGCGAAAGCGTTGTTTTGGGCTGAATATGTTCCGATAGCGGGTGCTGCCGGTAAAGTATATGATACAGCTGATTTGAGAGCCGTAGGATATAACACTGCGTCCTTCGATATGACTAATGCTGCGTTAATGGCAGCTTGCGATGCTTTCTGCGGAAAGTTGGAAACTATCGGTAATGCTAGTGTGACATTGAAGCGTCCGTTTGCTAATATTAGTGTGCAGCCGAAGAATCCGGCAGTAGCTGCATCTGCTACTAATTTGGAAGTGAAATACAATGCTTTGAGCGGATATGATATTTTGGAAGGTAAATGCAGTACTACTGCTCCTGTGACTTATACGAACGCAAGTTTTAATTCGGAAAATGGTGCTTGGATTTCTAATTTCTTCTTTGCTCCTACAGATGTGATGAAATTTGCTGGAGAAGTTACTATGACATTGAACGGGGGATATGATAAAGTGATTACAATACCGACTAACACATTGCCTTTGGACGTCAATATGCAGATTATGGCAAAATTTGAAATAGGAGATGGTAAATTTGACATTGAAGTAGGAGTAGACCCTGATTATGAAGCATTGGAAATGAAAGTCGGCAGTTATATCAATGCAGAAGGTAAAGTGGTACGTGATGCAGCGGATGCTGTTGGTATCGTTTTCGCGTTGGAAGCTATCGGTAGTGATGTACCGGCTAATTATCCTACGGCATTTCAAGAAAAGACAATTGCAGGATATGCGGTAGCGATTGAGAATGTGGCGGTTACTCGTCAACTTCTTAATACAGAGTTATTGACTACTTTGAGTGAAAATAAATCTATAACCAATGGAACACAGGCTACTGATGCTTTACTTACAGGAATCGGAGAGGTTGCATTTAAAACAACTTACAATGATTGGGTAACATCTCATTCTCTTAATAGTGAAAATTTGAGTGCATGGTATATTCCTACATTACCGCAATTGAGCGCATTTATGGGCATGCTGTTTCAAATAGAAGGAGAAACGATAGATGATGTTTTCAAAGCTATTCCGGAATTTGCTGATAATAAAATGTTTGAAGGGGAGACTAAAAAGGATGTATTTTATGCTTCTTGTTCTATTAGTAATAATAAGGAGGGAAATGGGAATATTGGAGCTTTGCTTGCGAAAACGACCAAGGTGGCAAACAGTACATTTATAAAAGTTGCAGAGTCTAAAGACCAGAAAGCTCTTTGCCGCCCCATGATTACAATCTTCAAATAGTCTTTGAACACTCGACCTTACTCAATAGAAATGTTAAGAAAGTGGGATGCCTCCATTCCACTTTCTTCCCCATTGGAACTTTTGACAATAGAACCCTAATCTTATACCTCGAAAAGAAGATAATATGCACACCTCATTTCGCCTATCGGTTTACCTTTTGTTAGTTGTACAGTTGTTCATCGGCTGTTCATCCGATCCGTTGCCCGAACCGGACGGTTCGCAGCCCGAGACGCCTGCCGCAACTCCCGATGCTTATCAGGATAAGATACGGACACAGCCTTATCCTAAAGCAGATAATGAACTGTATCTGAATCCTGCTCCTCTTATTGTTCCTCAAACGATGAAGACAGGCGAAAGACTGCAATTCTCCCTCTCGCGTACCGAAGATTTTAGCAGTTCCGAAACATTGGTCACCGAACCGCAAGAATGGTGTATGTATAATCCTCACCGCCGACTGGATACCGGCACATGGTTTTGGCGTTTCCGCTCTACTGATACTAATGGGAATATGCCCGGTGAATGGAGCCAGGCCTATCGTTTTGAAGTGAAGAATGACACGCCGGAATTTGTAACACCTACTTTTAATATATTCTTGGGAAACGCCCCTCGTCTACATCCCCGCATTTACTGTTTTCTCGATGAACGTATCGCGGAAACTCGTAATCATGTAGCTTCACATCCTGAATACAGGGAATTGCAAAGCCGTGCAACTCTCGCATTGAACGTTGATTATACGACAATGCCCGACTTGTATAGCCATGCCGAAGAACTTCGGCAACACGCCACTTATCTCTATCAGGCTTATCACTTGACTCAAGAAGAATTTTATGTTGAAAAGTTGCGTCAACTTCTCGAAGCTTTGATTGCTGCTCCGCTTGCCGACAAACAGCTTTTCGCATCCAACTTTACTGCCAGCAACATCGCTTGGTGTCTTGTAGCAGCTTATGACCTGCTTTATGATAATTTATCTGCTTCCGACCGTACCTCAGCCGAAGAACTGATGATGCGTGTGGCACGCTATTATTATAAGGTGAATTGTGGTTTTCAGGAAAATCATCTCTTCGACAATCATTTTTGGCAACAGAATATGCGTATCCTTTTTCAAGTAGCTTTGTTGCTCTATGACAAACCGGCTTATTCCTCCGAAGCGTTGCTGATGTTGGAATATTATTATGAACTATGGACAGCCCGTGCTCCTGCTTCCGGCTTCAATCGGGACGGTATGTGGCACAATGGCACAGGCTACTTTAGCGCCAATATCTTGACTTTGGCCTATATGCCTGCTTTATTTTCATACATCACCCGTCAGAATTTCCTGCTGCATCCGTGGTATCGGAATGCAGGACGCTCGCTGGTCTATACTTGCCCGCCAGGTTCGAAAACTAACGGCTTTGGTGATAACAGCGAAAAAGGTACTGAGCCTAATCGCCTGATTGCCGCTTTTGCCGATTACCTGGCTTGTGAAACAGGCGATTCTTATGCCGCATGGTATGCCGGAGAATGTCGGGATTTGTTGCGCCGAGACTATGAATTACGTCTTTACCGTATGTGTACCGATCAGGACTATGATACAGCTTTCCCTGCGGACGCAGCAAAAATAGTATGGTATAAAGATGCCGGCGAAGTGGCTATGCACAGTCATCCGGAAGATACGGAAAAAGACCTTGCGCTCTCGTTCCGCTCCAGTACATTCGGCTCGGGCAGTCATACCACTGCCAGTCAGAATGCTTTTAACCTGCTGTATAAAGGAGTAGATGTCTATCGTAGCACAGGCTATTATCAGAATTTCAGTGATGCGCATAATTTGATGTCTTACCGCCATACTCGGGCACATAATACCCTATTGGTAAATGGCATAGGACAACCTTATTCTACTGAAGGTTATGGTAATGTGATGCGTGCTATGGGCGGACAGCATATCTGCTATTGCCTGGGCGACGCTTCGTATGCTTACAGAGGTATAAGTAATGACCCGATGTGGATAGGTTATTTCGAACAGGCAGGTATTACACAAACGCCTGAAAATGGTTTTGGTACTACACCGCTGACTAAATATCGCCGGCATATATTAATGCTTCATCCTTCTACGGTACTGGTGTACGACGAACTGGAAGCTTCGGAAGCTGTCCGTTGGGAATGGCTATTACATAGTCCTACGGAATTTGAAATCGACGCTGTGAAAAAGACATTGTCTACCAATAATAATACCAAAGGCTTTGTTGCTGTGACTCAACTTTTTGGCGGGCACGTTTTCGACTTATCCCAAACAGACCGTTTTGTAGTGCCGCCCGCTACTACAGGAGCAGACTATCCGAATCAATGGCATCTCACTGCACGGGTAGACGGCAGTTCCGCCACTCGCTTTCTGGCTGTTATTCAGGTAGGTGATACGAAAGAATCTGTGTCTGCCATTCATCGCGATGGGGATACTTTCAGTGTAGGCGACTGGAAGATTGAAGCTATTCTTGATGTTTCCAAAGCCTCGAAGCTCACGGTTACTCATCGTACTGAACCGGCTGTATTCAGTTATGGAACAGATAATCCTACGTTGAATGGGATCTCTTATTCACGTCAGTATGCCGGTTCCTCAATTCTTTATGATGAAATGAACGGTACTTGGCAAGTGGCAGAGATGATTGACCGGACACCTGTTTCTACCCGGATGATAACCCAGTGACAAAACAGTGAACTATAATGAATATAAATAAAGAATAGAATATCATGAAAAGTAAGATTATTAGTATTTTATTTCTGCTTGTCGGTATATCCGGCATACACGCCCAAAGTCTGACTGTCACCGGAAAGGTGGTGGATAACGAAGGACTGGAAGTGATTGGGGGAAATGTAACTGTGAAAGGCAAACAAAACACAGGTACTATCACCGACATCAACGGTAAATACACTATTACCGTCAGCGACCCCTCTAAAGATGTACTGGTCTTTTCTTTTATCGGTCTGGAAAACATGGAAGTGCCCGTGAAAGGAAGGAAGCAGATTGATGTGACTATGAAAGCGGCTTCGGTACTGCTGGACGAAGTGGTGGCTATCGGTTATGCCACAGTGAAACGTAAAGACCTGACGGGCTCCGTGGCTTCCGTCAGAAGCGATGATTTACTCAAAGTCCCTTCATCCGATGCCACCCAAGCTCTTGCGGGACGTATGGCAGGTGTACAGATTATACAGACAGACGGACAACCGGGAGCTACTATGTCAGTACGTGTACGTGGCGGTATATCAATAACGCAGAGCAACGAGCCGCTTTATATTATCGACGGATTTCCGACGGAAGACGGTATGTCCAGCCTCGACCCTGCTGATATTGAGAGCATTGATGTCTTGAAAGATGCTTCGTCAACTGCTATCTATGGCGCTCGTGGAGCAAACGGAGTAGTGGTAATCACTACCAAAAGTGGTGCGAAAAATGAAGGAAAGGCGACACTTACTTTCGACTCGTATGTGGGAGTACGTACGCTTGCCAAACGTCTGGACGTACTGAACGTAGAAGAGTTTGTACTGGCGGATTATGAAAGAACATTAGGTGACGCCACCGACCCTGCAGAAAGTATGCGGGCATGGCAAAATCGGTACGGTGGTTTTGTTGATTTACATGAAAACTATGCCAACCGTGAAGGTATTGACTGGCTGGACCGTACTATGGGGCGTACCACCGTTACACAAAACTACCGGGTAGGCGTGAATGGCGGCAATGATAAGCTCAACTATAATATGTCTTACGGCTATTTCAAAGACGAAGGTGCTATGGTGTACAGTGGAAGCGACAAGCACAATATTGCACTTAGTGTAAAGAGTGAAGTGAACAAGCGTCTTTCCGTTACAGGGCGCATCAACTTCGATTATCTGAAAGTCTATGGCGCGGGAGTTGCCGGAAACGGAACGAACGAAGGTGGTAGCAATGTGGACGCTAAGTTTAATAAAATGGTGCAAATACTGCAATATCGTCCTACAATCGGAATTCGTGGAAGTGATGAGGAGTTGTTGGCAGGAGAAGACCCGGTATTGAGCGATGCGGAAGGTAACGTGATGCAGAATCCGTTGATAGCTGCTGCCGAAGAAAAAGACAATAAGGAAACACGTACCTTACAAGCTAATGGCGGACTGACTTTCAAAATAATGAAAGGACTGACCTTCCGAAACAATACAGGTATGCGTTATCAGCTATACCGACGCGAACTTTTCTATGGCGACCAGTCCATTATGGGAAGACGTAGCGGTATCTATGGCTCTATCCGAAATACGGAAACCGGAAGTTTCCAAACCTCTAACGTCCTGACTTACGACAAGCGCTTTCGGAAGAAGCATAAAGTAGTCGTGCAACTGGGACAGGAATTTGTGAAGCGTTGGACACGTATTCTTGAATCCGGTGTGAGCGGACTGCCTACCGATGAATTTATTCTGGGTGATATGAGCTTGGGTACTCCGTCTGTTGCTTCGTCCGATGAAAACTTTGACGACAATCTGCTTTCTTTCTTCGCCCGTCTTAACTACGACTTCACCGACAAATATTTGTTCTCCGCTACTTTTCGTGCGGACGGCTCTTCCAAATTCGGAAAGAACAATAAATGGGGATACTTTCCCGCCGTGTCGGCAGCCTGGCGTGTGAGCGAAGAAGATTTTATAAAGAGATTGAATCTCTTTTCCGACCTGAAATTCCGTATCGGATATGGTCTGGCAGGTAACAACCGCATCGGTAGCTATAACAGCCTTGCCTTGATGTCTTCCATTGCTACAGCCATGGGGGATAAACTAACCTCCGGTTATGCTTCCAAGCAGATACCGAATCCTGATTTGAAATGGGAAGCGAACAAGACATTTAATATGGGGACAGATTTGGGCTTCCTGAACCAACGTATTACCGTTTCGCCCGAATTCTATATTAATAGGAGTAGTAATTTGCTGCTGAATGCTCAGTTACCTTATTCTTCAGGTTATCAGACAATGTTGATTAACGCCGGCGAGACGAAAAATGTAGGTGTGGAATTGACAGTGAACACAGTGAACTTCTCTACAAAGAAATTCAGCTGGAACACTACACTGACGTTGTCGCACAACAAGAATTCCGTGAAAGCATTGACAGGTGAAGCGGTGCAACTCTATGAGGCAAAATTTGGTTTTAACCAAAATACGCATCGTATTGCAGTCGGAGAACCGCTGGGACAATTCTATGGCTACATTACCGATGGTTTGTATCAAGTGGATGATTTCAATTACGATGCTTCCACTCAGACTTATACACTGAAAGACGGTGTACCTTATCATGGAGATAAAGGTCGGATTCAGCCGGGAATGTGGAAGTTCAGAAATTTGACTGAAGGAGATGATATTATTGATGAAAATGATAAAACTATCATTGGTAACGCTCAGCCGAATTTCTACGGTGGTTTGAACAACTCCTTTACTTACAAAGGATTTGATTTAAGCGTATTCCTTACTTTCAGCTATGGTAACGAGGTGCTGAATGCCACTAAACTGGTAACCAGTAAAATCGGTAGCCAAAACTATAATGCACTAGATGTGATGAATAGCTCCAACCGCTGGATGACCATCAATTCCGCAGGACAGAAAGTGACAGACCCGGGAGAACTGGCAGCTTTGAACGCTGGTAAAACAGTAACAGTTTATCATGACGCCCAGCAAGGTGATAATTATATTCACTCTTGGGCAGTGGAAGACGCCTCTTATTTAAAGCTAAGTAATGTGACGTTAGGATATACATTCCCGAAACACATGATTGCGAAAGTAGGATTGAAGAACCTGCGCCTGTATGCGACGGGTAATAACCTGCTGACCTGGACAAAATATACCGGTTTCGATCCGGAAGTCTCTACAATGAAAAGCGGGCTGACACCTGGTGTTGACTTTGGTGCATATCCGCTCAGCCGTTCTTTTATTTTTGGTCTTAATGTCGCTTTCTAACTTTCTAAATACATAGTAATCATGAAAAAGATACATTTATTATATACCACATTTGCCTTATTGCTGGCAGGGCTTACTTCTTGCGAGGACTTACTGACGGAAGAACCCAATTCTAAGTATGACCGTGACCGCTATTTTGATTCGGAGGAAAAAGCCGAAATGGCAGTCATGGGGATATATAGCTCCTTGTCGGATTTTAATCATTACGGTTGGTACGAAATGGCTGTTCCGGCATCGGATGACACCTATTATACCGCTCGTACACAATCTGACAATCAGGTTCACGACATTGCCCACTACCAGCTCAACTCCACAAATACATGGATTGAAAGCATATGGAAACTTAAATATGAAGGAATTGACCGTGCCAATCTGACTATTGACGGTATCAGCGGTATGGTGGGATACAACGAGAATACCCGTCTGAAAGCACTGGAAGCCGAAGCCCGTTTCTTGCGTGCCTTCCTTGCATTCGATTTGGTGAAAGGCTGGGGAGATGTCCCTTTCAAAACCGCTTATTCTTCATCTTATGAATCTGCCTTTGGTGAACGCGTAGACCGTGAAACGATTTACGACCAAATTATAACCGATCTTACTTTCGCAAAGAACAATCTGGATTGGGCAACCGTTTCTTCCACTCCCGAACGCGTGACGCAGGGAGCAGCCCGTGCATTGCTGATGCGTGTGTATCTGCAACGTGCCGGATATAGCCTTCATTCGAACGGGCAGTTGGAACGCCCGGAGGATAGCAAGCGCAAAGAATATTTCGATGCAGTGATAAAAGAATGGGAAGCCTTTGAAGATAAAGGATACCATGACTTTTATGATGGTGGCTATGAAGCGCTTTTCAAAAGTTTTTCGCAAGGCGTGTTGAATACGAAAGAGAGTCTTTGGGAGATTGCTTTCTATCATTCACAGGGACGTCGCAACGGTGGAGCATGGGGTATTTATAACGGTCCGCAAGTAGCGGAACCTACCGGAATCTCCGCATCCGAAGCAAATCAGTATATGGGACGCGCCAATGGTTTCTTTATCGTTGTTCCTGAATGGCGCAGCTTCTTTGAAGAGAAAGATAAGCGTCGTGATATAGTGATTTGTACTTATCGCTACACTTGGAACAGTACTAAAAAGGAACATGTAAAAGAAGAAAGAAGTGCCGGAAGCTGGTACGTCGGAAAATGGCGCAGAGAATGGATGCCGAAAGAATCATGGAATAAGAACATCAATTACGCTGACGTGAATTATTGTCCTTTACGTTATGCCGATGTTGTATTAATGGCTGCCGAGGCATACAATGAAACTGGAACCGATCGTCAGAAAGCTTGGGATTTGTTGAATAGTGTTCGTACCCGTGCCGAAGCCACCCCTATCACAGAAACGAATTATGAAGAAATGATGAGTGCACGGAAAAAAACACATAACCTGAGTTTCATTGATGATTCTACTCCCGAAGGAAAGTTCCGCACGGCTCTCTATTGGGAGCGTGGTCTTGAACTGGCTTTTGAGGGGCAACGCAAATACGACCTGATACGTTGGGGTGTGTTGGATAAGGCACTGAAACTGTTTGGTGAAGCCAGTTCCGTGAACCAGAAAGAGAACAAACCCTATCCCGCTTACCGTAATTTTATCGAAGGGAAACATGAACTTTTTCCTATTCCTCTGAAAGAGATACAAAGTAATCCGAAACTCAATGGAATGAATAATAACGGATATTAGCAAGACCTTCAATAGAATAGGTAACCGGAAAAATATACAAAAATAGTTTGCCAATTCAAAGAAAAGCCGTACTTTTGCAGGCCGATTATTATCACAAAATGATAAGAGATTAATTCATAGCAAGTTAGTCGTCCTTTGTCCGGGGAAGACTAATAAGTGGTGAAGAATATTTTTAGTAGTAACATTTAAAAAACAAAATTAGAGTGGATACTTTAAGTTACAA
>ENA-OZHC01000707-OZHC01000707.1-human-gut-metagenome-genome-assembly--contig:-NODE-707-length-13796-cov-6.823157_pt1 | contig 13796 bp, 9 predicted proteins | sample MGYA00244043_ERZ653680 | MGnify/ENA primary metagenome ERZ653680 (study PRJEB26926, sample SAMN06165323) | human gut metagenome | biome: ENVO:00009003; feature: ENVO:2100002; material: ENVO:00002003...
CACCTAAGCCTTCGTCGGCAGCGTCAGATGTGTATAAGAGACAGCGTATATATATTGAGCTCCCGATGGGAAGGATTTGCTCTCGTATTGGCAGAAGCCATGAGCCATCGGTTGCCCATTATCTGCTCCGATCTTCCTATCACCAAAGAAGTGTTGGATAAAAAAAACAATCATCTGTTTTTTCAGAATGAAAATATAGAGGAACTGGCCAAATGCATGACCGACATTGCAAGGCTTACGCCCGAACAACTGGATCAGATGGGGAAGGTATCATTAGATATTGCAGAATCGCTAAAATTGCCAACAATCATAAAACAATGGGAAAATTACTTTGAAAAAATGAAATAAAAAAGGTGACTCACTCGCGCCATCATCTATCGAAGTATCAATATCAGTGAAATCAACTATAAAACAACAACGTGACAAACAATATTAAACAACAACTCTTTTCGGGAGTATTCTACACAGCAATGGCCAAATACATCGGCATCATAATTTCATTAGTCGTGGCCGGCATTTTAGCACGATTACTCTCACCCAATGACTTCGGAACAGTAGCAATAGCTACAGTCATCATTTCTTTTTTCGCCATTTTTACCGATATGGGAATATCTCCCGCCGTTGTGCAAGACAAAACGCTCACGGAAGACGACTTGGCAAACATCTATTCATTCACATTTTGGACAGGAATAGCCATTGCTCTTCTTTTTTTTATAGCCTCATGGCCCATCTCCATCTATTACGACAGCCCCATCCTGCGTACACTTTGCCAACTACTATCCGTCAATCTATTCTTTGCATCGGCCAACATTATACCCGGAGCGCTATTCTATAAAAACAAGGAATTCAAGTTCATAGCTATCCGAAGTTTCCTCATTCAAATAATGGGTGGCACCGGAGCTGTCATCGCCGCTCTTAGCGGCGCAGGATTGTACGCCCTACTTATTAACCCAATCCTATCAAGCATATTGATATACATCATTTCATTTCGACGCTACCCACAACGTTTGCGCATGACATGGGGACTGCAATCTCTTCGAAAGATTTTCTCCTATTCCGCCTATCAATTCTTATTCAATGTCATCTGCTACTTCAGTCGTAATCTGGACAAACTGCTGATTGGCAAGCACATGGGCATGTCCGATCTGGGATATTACGAAAAATCATACCGTCTGATGATGCTTCCTTTACAAAATATAACTCAAGTCATCACACCGGTAATGCACCCTATTTTCAGTGACTTACAAAACGACAAAGGGAAATTAGCAACCTCTTACGAACGCATCATCAGGTTTCTGGCTTTCATCGGCTTGCCAATTAGCGTGCTCCTATTCTTCACAGCGGAAGAAATAACATTGATTATTTTCGGTAGCCAATGGCTGCCATCCGTACCCGTTTTCCGAATCCTGACACTCTCTGTCGGTATACAGATTATCCTCTCATCTTCCGGATCCATCTTCCAGGCAGCAGGCGACACGCGAAGCCTGTTCGTATGCGGTTTGTTTTCATCGGTGCTCAACGTGGCGGGAATTTTGCTCGGCATCTTCCATTTCGGAACGCTGACGGCAGTGGCCAGTTGCATTGTGGTGACGTTCACCATCAACTTCATACAATGCTATTGGCAGATGTACCGGGTGACCTTCCGGCAAAGTGCCCGGCCGTTCATCCGTCAGCTTATTTCTCCGTTGGTGGTTAGCATTTTAATAGCATTAGTCCTCATTCCAATGCAGTATGCGCTGGAAGGGATGAACATTTTTGTGACAATTATTGCTAAAGGTATCGTTAGTTTTATTATCTTTGGCATTTATATACAGATGACGCATGAGTATGACATTATCGGTAAAGTGCGGTCGTTAAGAAAAAAAAGTCTATAGCTATGAATATACGCAACATTTTTATAACGCTACGTTATAAAATAAAGTATGGCAGCACCGTGGAATGGTACAATTTTTGGTACATCGTCTTGCGGAAAAAGAGAAAAATCACACCGCAAGTAGCATCCATCGACGAAACGATACGTAAAATCATCGACGACCGCTGCTCTGTCAGTCGTTTTGGCGACGGTGAAGTGTTGCTCACCAGTCCGGAAAAGGAAATCCGTTTCCAGAAAGGTGATCCGTTATTGGCTAAAAGACTGACCGAAGTGCTGCAAAGTCACGAAGAAGGACATATTGTCTGCATCTCCGACGCATTCCGCGATTTGTATCGCTACAATCGCAAAAGTCGCCGGTTCTGGAGGACTCATTTTTATCTGTACGGTTCGTGGTGGGACCGTTTGCTGGTAGCGGGACGAAAATATTACAATACATTCGTCACCCGTCCTTATATGGACTTTGCCCGCAAAGAAGATTCCGCCCGATGGTTTCACGACATGAAGGGCATTTGGGACAACCGGGACATCGTCTTCATCGAAGGGGAGAAAAGCCGGCTCGGAGTGGGCAACGATCTTTTCGATAATGCCCGGAGCATCCGGCGTATTCTCTGTCCGCCCAGAGATGCATTCGAACGCCTGGAAGACATCAAGCGGGAGGCCTGCAAAGTGGAAAAAGAAGCCTTGTTTCTGATTGCCCTCGGCCCCGCAGCCACTGTGTTGGCCTACGATTTGTTTAAAGCCGGCTATCAGGCCATCGACGTTGGTCATGTGGACGTAGAGTATGAATGGTGGCGGATGGGAGCCCATAAAAAAGTGAAACTGGAACGAAAATATGTCAACGAAACTGCCATTGGCAGCGAAGTGGCGGATGCCGGAGAAGAATACCGGAAACAAATCATCGCCCAAATCGTTTGAGGAAGAAAAAACAGCTTGAGAAAGAAAAAAAACAGAATAAACAATTATTGAATACTGAAAAAAAGAATGAAAGCTCTTTTCCTTATATTTCACGGCTTCAATGAGGCCAACGGAATTAGTAAGAAGATACGTTATCAGGTGAAAGCCCTCAAAGATTGTGGAGTGGATGTTCGCTTGTGTCATTATGATGTGACCTCTCATGGCGAACGGCGTTGGATGGTGGATAACGAAGTGATCGCCGATTTCGGCACCGGCTTTGCCGCAAAGATTTGGAAACGTGTCTACTACTCTCCTATTCTTGACTATGCACGCCACGAAGGAATCGACTTTGTATATATGCGCTCTTTTCACAATGCCAGTCCGTTCACCCTCCGGCTGGTGAAGTCGTTGAAACGTACAGGCGCAAAAGTGGTGATGGAAATTCCTACTTATCCTTACGATCAGGAGTACGTCACCCGTTCCATGAAATTTCATCTAGCCATCGACCGCTGTTTCCGTCACAAGCTCGCAAAGGCTCTGGACGGTATCGTCACTTTCTCCAATGCGGAAGAAATATTTGGCGGAAACACCATACGCATCTCCAACGGAATTGATTTTGAGGCGATTCCGATGAAGCAGCAGCAGAATGACACTTCGAAAGAGTTGCACTTGATCGGAGTGGCGGAAGTGCACTACTGGCACGGCTTCGACCGCCTTGTGCGCGGATTGGCAGATTATTACCGCAACAATCCGGAATATAAAGTATATTTCCATATTGTAGGCCCGCTGTCCGGCGAACGGGAACGGGCGGGGATCTTGCCTGTTGTCCGTGACAACCATCTCGAACCGTATGTTCTTCTGCATGGTCCTTTGCATGGCGACGAACTGGATGCGATGTTCGAAAAAGCAGATTTTGCCATTGGCAGCCTGGGACGCCACCGCAGCGGAATTACGTATATCAAAACGTTGAAAAACCGCGAGTATGCCGCACGTGGCTTCGCGTTCACTTACTCGGAAACCGACGAGGACTTCGATCACATGCCGTATGTATGGAAGGTGTCACCCGACGAATCTCCGGTGGATATTCAGGGACTGATCGACTTCCGGAAGACCCTGAAAATGACGCCTGCCGAGATACGCGAATCGGTTTGCCCGCTATCGTGGAAGACGCAAATGCAGAAAGTGATCGATGCCATAAAAACCAAAGATAAATAAACAAAAACACAATTAATAACAAACAATATTCAGATAAACATGAAAATAGCCTACTGCATCCCTTCGCTCGATTACCCCAGTGGCATGGAACGGGTACTGACACTGAAAGCAAACTACTTTGCCGAAGTGTTCGGTTATGAAATACATATATTCCTGACAGACGGTGAAGGACGGAAGCCTTATTATGAGTTGCATCCATCTATCACGGTACACCAAATGGATATTAATTATTCGCATCTGAATAATTTACCTCTTTATAAGAAGATTCCTCAATATATGGCGAAACAGAAGTTGTTCAGAAACAAACTGAATGAACACCTGTGCCGGATCAAACCGGATATCACTATCTCTCTGTTACGGCGTGACATCAACTTTATCAATAAGTTGACGGACGGCAGTGCCAAACTGGGTGAGATACATTTCAATAAGTCTAATTACAGGGATTTCAGCAACAGCCGTCTGCCCTCTTTCATACGTGCTATCGTCAGAAAATTCTGGAGAATCCAACTCATCCGGCAACTTCGCCAGCTGAAGCGTTTTATCGTATTGAGCCATGAGGATGCCCGTGAATGGACTGAATTGGATAATGTGGAGGTGATCTACAATCCTCTTCCTTTCTTCCCCGAACAAGTGTCCGACGGTAACCGCAAACAGGTGATAGCCGCAGGACGTTATGTGCCGCAGAAAGGATTCGACCGTTTAATCCCTGCCTGGCAACTTGTTGCCCGGAAGCATCCGGACTGGGTGTTGCGTATTTATGGGGATGGTATGCGGGCGGAACTTCAACAGTTGATTGATTCTTTGGGAATCACTTCCAGTTGTATTCTCGAACCTACCGTGCCGAACATTGTTGAAAAATATTGCGAAAGTTCTGTTTTCGTGCTTTCCTCCCGCTTTGAGGGGTTCGGAATGGTGATTATTGAAGCAATGGCCTGTGGTGTGCCGCCGGTATCGTTCACCTGTCCATGCGGTCCGCGCGACATCATCGACGACGGAAAGGACGGGTTGCTGGTGGAAGACGGGAATATAGAAGAATTAGCGGAGAAGATCTGCTATCTGATTGAAAACGAAGAAACTCGCAAGGAAATGGGACGCCAGGCACGCGTGGACGTGCGACGGTTTAAGATAGAAAATATTGCCGAACAATGGAAACAGTTGTTCGAAAGTCTGGTTCCCCCGGTAAAAACAACCTAAAACGCCCGATCATGAAAATCGCATACTACTTACCTTCGCTTTATGCTCCCGGTGGTTTGGAACGTATCGTCACATTTAAGGCTAACTATCTGGCCGAACATTGTGAGGGGTATGAGGTGTATATCATCACATCGGAACAACGGGACAGGCAAATTCATTTTGCCCTTTCGCCAAAGGTGAAGCATATAGACTTGGATGTAGCGTTCGACTGGCCGTTCAATCAGTCGACGATTGGCAAATTGCTGAAATATCCTTTCCGTTATCATAAATTCCGCAAGCGTTTCACGCGTCTATTGATGGAAATACGGCCGGATATCACGCTTTCGACGATACGCCGGGAGGTGAAATTTATTCACTCCATCGCGGATGGGAGCAAAAAGGTGGGTGAGTTTCATGTCACACGCTATTCCTACGGGGTAGGCAAAGGAGGGTTCTTTGGCAATATGATGCAGAAGAGGTGGGATAATGAACTGCAAGGGAATTTAAGTAAGTTAGATCAATTTGTGGTTCTCACGCATGAGGAGGCTGCTTTCTGGCCTGAACTGAATAATATCCGTGTCATCCCGAATCCTATTATTACGCAGACAGAGCGTTTTTCGGAATGTACTTCGCATCAAGTCATCGCTGTGGGGAGGTATGCTCCTCAAAAGGGGTTCGATTTATTGATAGAAGCCTGGAATATAATTGCTAAAAAATACCCGACGTGGAAATTACGCATTTACGGGGATGGTTCGTTAAGAGACTCTTTCCAGCAAAGAATCGACGAATTGGGAATGACGGACTCATGCATACTGGAGCACACGGTGTCTAATATTGTAGATAAGTATTGCGAAAGTTCGATTTTCGTCCTCTCCTCGCGTTTTGAGGGGTTCGGAATGGTGATTACCGAGGCCATGTCATGTGGTGTGCCGCCCATTTCTTTCGATTGTCCGTGCGGACCGAAAGATATTATCGACGACGGAAAAGACGGTTTGTTGGTTGAAAACGGGAACATAGAAGAGCTGGCGGAAAAAATCGCTTATCTGATAGAGAATGAGAAGATACGCATGGATATGGGAAAACAGGCTTGTATGAATGTCCAACGTTTCCAAATGGAAAATATTGTAAAACAGTGGAAAGGATTGTTTGAGGAACTGACCAACAACAGTCAACAGCCGCAAAATTGACAAATTGATAGCTCATGGAATGGTATTCTAAGTATTTACAGGTATATGAGAAACCCTTTGCGGAAGCTCCGCAAGCCGTTATCGAGGAAGTACGCCGCAATCTGGCCGGATTGCAGAGTAACGAACCACTTGTCACTGTATCGCTCATCGGATACAATGAAGAAAAACATCTGCTCGCCTGTCTCTGGTCGTTGAGCGAGATGAAATGTAAATATCCTGTAGAAATCATTGGTGTGGACAACGAATCGAAAGATCGCACCGCGGAGATTTACGAGGCTTGCGGTGTGCCTTATTTCACGGAAACGCAACATAGTTGTGGTTTTGCCCGTCTTTGCGGACTGAACCATGCCCGTGGAAAATATCATATCAATATTGATTCTGACACGATGTATCCGGCAAAGTATGTGGAAACAATGGTGGATGCGCTCGAAAAGCCAGGTGTAGTGGCTGTCAGCTCGCTTTGGAGTTATATTCCCGACAAAGATCACTCTTGGATGGGGCTGAAAATCTATGAGGCTGCACGCGACTTGCATTTATGGTTGCAGTCTTTCAAGCGTCCGGAGCTTAGCGTGCGCGGACTGGTATTTGCTTACCGGACGGAATATGCGAGGAAAACGGGAATTCGCACGGATATTATCCGCGGCGAAGACGGGTATCTGGCTTTGCAGCTCAAGCAATTTGGAAAGATTGCATTTGTACGGAAAAGACGTGCGCGTGCCGTGACGGGGTATGGGACGGTGGGAGCCGACGGAACTCTGTTCAATAGTTTCAAGGTGCGTGTCGTCAGCAAATTGAAAGGTATCGGAGGATTTTTTACCAAGAAGAAAGAATATAAGGACGAGGAGAGTAATCTTGTAAAAAAGAAGTAAAGGTATGCGGAGTATAAAGACAATTAATAAAATTATCGTTTTCATATTGTGCACAATAAACATAGGTTGCATAAAGGAGAAGAATCTTTATGATGACGAGCTTGCAGAAAAAGAGGTCATCAGCGATCCGGAATTTTTCTATCCATTTATAAATGAACCTATCGATCATACAGCCGAGATTACAATTCAAGTAAAAGAAGGAGTGCAGCTGCCAATTCAACCAACAGCTGTAATTCCACCACTTAAATATAATAAATCGTGGTTATTTATGCTCACACAGGATGATTGTAAGCATGCTGCTTTCTGCTATACTTGGGCGGCCATTCATGGAAAGCCATTATCCAAAAAGTCATTCTATGATCTAGCTCATCTGCAAAGGAATGAACTCCCTTCTGATTGCTACTACCTTGGAAAAACTCTGGGAAGTACAGATGGGGCAGGTAATGAAGTCCGATTCTCATTTGGCACAACTCTTTCTCCTGAAGAACCATGGATGGATAAAACGACAACTATAAATAAAAAAAACTATGGTTTTAACGGAAAAAAAGGGCTGGTGTGGGGAAATGTCAAAGAAATGCTGAACTTTGGCGTAGGTATTGCTTTTCATGATGTAATGGCGACAGATGTATATGACCCGGAAGACATTTTATCGCATTACAAAATAGCACAGGACATTATCCTTAATCGTTTGAAAGGACGAGGATGCAAAATGCTGGCAGAGCCAAACGGAAATAAAACGTATGTGGAAGCCGCCCTCAACTACTACTCTCCTCCAATCAAAACGCTAACGTTGCAATCGGGAGGTGATAGAATACGCCCATTCGAGGAAGGATTGGATTTAGAAAATAAATTGATTGAAAGAGTCTTTTACAATAATCAGGATGAAATAATAAGAGACATTGAGCAGGAATTATCCCGCCCTTGTGAAGAACGTAGGGCAGTTTGCGTAGGTGTGCATGGGACAGACACCGGCTGGGTAAACTTTCTGTCAAAACTCAACAGTATATACGGACAAGACGGGGACGACTCTATGTGGATGCCCTGCCAGGAGGAGTATTACGAATATAACTATTATCGGACACATGGTACAGCCGAAGTGAGATACGAGGATGAGAAGACTGTAAAACTGATCGTCAGTTTACCGGGACAAGATTATTTCTACTATCCTTCCGTAACAGTCAACTTATCCGGTATCAAAAAAGAAAGTATCAAACAAATATTATCCGATGATGACGTGACTGGACTATCTTATGCCAACTACAAAAATGGTATCATGCTGAATATCGACTGCCGGAAATATCTGACGGAACATGCCGAGAATTTTGTAAAACGGTATGAAGCAAACAAAGCGAATACTTCCGCTAAAGCGGATGCTCTCTACTTTGTAAATATGCTGAAAGAATCGGATAAAAAAGAGGAGTTGAAAAAACGAATCGAATGAACGGTTGAATGAACGGTCAATAAAAGCCGGACGCGAAACGAACTTAAGATGAGTTGAGCGTAAATAAAGAAGAACAAGAAAGAAGTAACAAACAAATATAGCTATGAACGAAACCATAACCCTCTGCCTTGAAATAATTTTCTGGCTTGCCTTGTTCATTGTGTTCTACACATATCTGGGCTACGGAATTGTGCTTTACGTTCTCGTCAAGTTGAAAGAGCTTTTCGTGAAGCCTGTGAAGCGTTCGTTGCCGGCATCGGACGCAGACCTGCCGGAAGTTACCCTCTTCATTACGGCATTCAACGAAGAAGATGTAGTGGACGAGAAGATGGAAAACAGTCTTGAGCTGGATTACCCTGCGGACAAGCTGCACATCGTATGGGTGACGGACGGAAGCGATGACGGTACGAACGAACGATTGCAGACGCGTTGGCAGGGGAAAGCGATCGTACATTTCCAACCGCTCCGGCAAGGTAAGACGGCTGCAATGACACGTGGAATGACGTTGGTGGACACTCCGCTCGTTGTTTTTACGGATGCCAACACGATGGTGAACCGGGAGGCAATACGGGAAATTGTGCTTGCTTTCCAGGATCCGAAAGTGGGCTGCGTGGCTGGTGAAAAACGGATTGCCGTGCAGACCAAAGACGGGGCGGCTGCCGGTGGTGAAGGTATTTACTGGAAATACGAATCAACCCTGAAAGCACTTGATGCACGGCTCTACTCGGCCGTAGGAGCAGCAGGCGAACTGTTTGCCGTGCGTAACGAACTGTTCGAAGCGATGGAGCCGGATACGTTGCTCGACGATTTTATTCTTTCGCTCCGGATCACAATGAAAGGTTACACCATCGCTTATTGTACGAATGCTTATGCCATCGAAAGTGGTTCGGCGGATATGCGCGAAGAAGAAAAGCGAAAAGTGCGCATCGCTGCGGGAGGATTGCAGTCTATCTGGCGGCTTCGTCCGTTGCTGAATCCTTTCCGATACGGGATACTTAGCTTTCAATATACGTCGCACCGGGTATTGCGATGGTCTATTACTCCGTTCCTGTTGTTTGCGCTCTTCCCGCTGAATATTGCGATTCTGCTGTTGGGTGGTTCCACGATATTTTACGGAGTGCTGCTTGCCATGCAGGTTCTTTTTTACGGATTGGGATATTGGGGATATTACCTGTCTACGAAACAGATAAAAAACAAGTTGCTCTTTATCCCCTACTACTTTTTATTTATGAATGTCAATGTGCTGAAAGGCATCCGATATCTGAAGAAGAAAAAAGGAAGCGGAGCTTGGGAAAAGGCGAAGCGCGCTGAAAAGTAAGAACAAACGCTATTATCTTTTGTTATCCTTAATTATAAGACATAAGTCTCTATCATCTAATAAAAAACAGACATGGACAGAATATTACATGATGCGAATAACGCACAAAGAATATTGAAACTGACGGCAGATACAATGCTATTGGTTGACAGGCACGGAGTCTGCGTAGACATTGAACCTCATTGTGATCTGTGGTTCCTGCAAGAAAACATTCTTTTAGGAAAAAATATATTTGAGCTTTTACCGGAATATACAAAAGAGAGGGTGATGCCCATCTTTCAGACTGTGCTCGAAGAGCAACGAAGCATCAGCAAGAACTTCAAGTTGGTGCTGAAAGACGAAATTTTCTACTTCAAATGCCTCATGTTTCCGTATGACGGCATGGTGCTTTGCCAATATCGTGACATCACGCAGAGAAGTAACGTAAAGCGTCGGTTGGAGCAGGCGAATCTTACTCTAAGGGCTATCCAGAAGATTGCCCAGATAGGACAATGGGCATACAATACAAATCAGAATATTTTCCATTATTTGGGTTATACAGGCGTTTTGTGTGAGGAAAGTGTGCAGAACCTTGCCATTGAGAAATATGTGGAACTGATTGTAGAAGAAGATCGTCAGAGTTTTATTGAATGGTGCCACGTGAACGAGAAAGAGCTCAACATGGAGAGCATCAGTTATCGCGTTCGCCTGAACGGAGAAATCTTCTATATGCGTATCCAGACTTATTTGCGTGAAGAGCGCCCCGACGGTAGTTTCAACATCGAAGGGTATATTCAGAACATCACGGATATACAGCATCGCAGAAATGACATCAACACACTGACTCATGCCATCAACAATGCCAAAGAAAGTATCTTTGCCGCCAAGCCCGATGGCACGATCATCTTCGCCAACCGTCGTTTCCTGTACAATCATGGTATTTCAGAAAACGAAGACATCAGTCAATTAAAAATTTACAACGTCGCCGCAGATATGCCTACACAAGAGGCTTGGAACGAACGTTGCAAAGATGTCATACACGGTGGCAGCAGTAACTTTGTGGCTCACCATCCGTCGAAAATCAATAGAGATATATTGGCTTACGAAGGTACGATGTACAACGTCACCAATGATTCCGGTGAAGAAAGTTACTGGTCGTTTGCCCATGATATTTCCGAACGGATTCGGTATGAAGCCCAAATCAAACGGCTGAATCAAATCATGGATACGACGATCAATAATCTCCCCGCGGGGATTGTTGTGAAGGAGATCAATAATGATTTCCGGTACATTTACCGGAACCGGGAGGCTTATAACCGCGATCTTTACAAGAACGATCCTGTCGGTAAGAATGACTTCGATTTCTACCCGCCTATCGTGGCAGAGAAGAAGAGACAGGAGGATATTCAAGTGGCCACCAGCGGAAAAGGTATGCACTGGACGGTGGAAGGAAAGGACCGGAACGGAAACCTGATTATCCTTGACAAACGGAAGATACGGGTGGATGGGGATGAATTGTCTTCGCCTATCATCGTCAGCATCGAATGGGATGTCACGGAACTGGAAATGATGAAGAGGGAGCTACTGTCTTCGAAGGAAAAAGCGGAAATGTCTGATAGTTTGAAATCAGCTTTCCTTGCCAATATGAGTCATGAGATACGTACTCCGCTGAATGCTATTGTGGGGTTCTCGCATCTCATTGCCGAAAGTGATGATGCGGAAGAACGAAAGACGTACTACAACATCGTAAACGCGAACAACGAGCGTCTTTTGCAACTTATCAACGAGATTCTCGATCTCTCGAAGATTGAATCGGGAACCATCGAGTTTTCCTTCGGTCCGGCTAGTCTCCATAATCTCTGCCGGGAAGTGTACGATGCTCATATATTCCGTACTCCGCAGGGAGTAAGCCTTGTCTATGAGTCTTCGGACGAGAGTCTGATGATTGAGACGGACAAGAATCGAGTGTTCCAGGTGATTTCGAATCTGATTGGGAATGCTGTTAAGTTTACGAAAGAAGGAAGTATCAGTTATGGTTATAAGCTGGTGGATAACCAGATTGTTTTCCACGTAACGGATACCGGAACAGGAATTGAGCCGGAGAAAGTGGGTCGTGTGTTCGAACGTTTTGCCAAGCTGAACAATCATGCACAGGGCACTGGGTTGGGATTATCTATCTGTAAGTCTATCGTTGAACGTCTCGGGGGCAAGATTTCCGTCAGCTCCGAATTTGGTAAGGGAACGACGTTTACATTTACTTTGCCGTATACGGTTGCAGAATCCGTGAGTGTAGATTCGGAGAAAAAGAATGATGATGAGACGAGCGGAGGTATGAGCAGTGCTGTAAATACACGGCATGCTTGTATTTTGGTTGCCGAGGATACGGACAGTAACTTTGATTTATTGGAGGCTATCTTAGGTAAGGAGCACCGGATTATTCGTGCGCATGACGGAATGGAGGTTGTCACGATGTTCGATGAGGTGAAACCCGATCTTATCCTGATGGATATTAAAATGCCGAATTTGGATGGATTGGAGGCAACGAAAATCATTCGGGAGCTGTCTGCCACTGTTCCTATCATTGCTCAAAGTGCCTTTGCCTATGAGCAGGACCGGAAAGCGGCGAAAGAGGCAGGATGCAATGATTTTATAGCTAAACCGATAGCGGATGATAAGCTGAAAGCTATGATTCATAAATGGTTGTCGCCTCCGTAAAAGGGCACATATTATAGAGTACATATTGTATAGAAAACGCTTTAATAGTGATATAATCACCCAATAACTTAGATTAGATGAAAGCCTTTTACAGACTGTTTTATTACATATCCATCGTGCTGACCAGTATTTTGGCAGGAGTTACCATTGCGGGCGCCTTCGTAGGTAATGCCGCACCGGATAGTTTCAAATTTATGCCTTTCATCGGTTTGATTTTACCGATACTTTTGTTGGCTAACCTTGCTTCTGTCATCTACTGGACGATCCGTTGGCGGTGTTGGGTTTTCATCCCTCTGATTGCTATATTTAGTAACTGGAGCTATATTAGTTGTGTGATTCAATCTCCTTTTTTCAGCCCGGCTTCGGCTCCAATGGTCAAAATGAACGCGTATACTCCTGGTATTCTAACTGTTGCTACTTACAACGTTGACGCTTTTAATCATGAGCATACCGGTTATTCATGCAAAGAGATAGCCTCTTACATGAGAAATCTGCAAGCAGATATTCTCTGTTTTCAGGAGTTTGGCATTAATGATGAGTTTGGTGTAGACAGTATAGCTGCGGTTCTTTCTGATTGGCCGTATTATTATATCCCTATTTCTCCCGAGGGAAAACATTTGTTGCAGCTGGCTGTTTTCAGCCGCTACCCCATCAAGGAGGAGAATCTTATCGTCTATCCTGATTCGAAAAATTGCAGTCTCTGGTGTGATATTGAGACTAATGCCCGTACTATCCGCCTGTTCAACAATCATCTCCAAACAACGGAAGTGAGCCAGAACAAGCGCAAACTGGAAAAGGGACTCCGCACGGATGATTCTCAAAGGGTGGAACGTGCTGCTTTGGGATTGATTGACGGATTGCATGAGAATTTCCGGAAACGTGCCGTACAAGCTAATACTCTAAAGCAACTGATAGCTGCCTCTCCCTATCCTACTATCATCTGCGGTGACTTTAACTCTCTGCCGTCTTCGTATGTTTATCACACTGTAAAAGGTGATAAGTTGCAGGATGGTTTTCAGACGAGTGGTCATGGGTATATGTATACTTTCAAGTTCTTCAAGCATCTGTTAAGAATCGACTATATTCCTGTCTCTTATACACATCTCCGAGCCCACGAGACATGCGCAGATCT
>ENA-OZHC01000708-OZHC01000708.1-human-gut-metagenome-genome-assembly--contig:-NODE-708-length-13788-cov-7.321197_pt1 | contig 13788 bp, 8 predicted proteins | sample MGYA00244043_ERZ653680 | MGnify/ENA primary metagenome ERZ653680 (study PRJEB26926, sample SAMN06165323) | human gut metagenome | biome: ENVO:00009003; feature: ENVO:2100002; material: ENVO:00002003...
CAGATGTTTTCATGTTTTTTCAACTTTATAGTAGGAGGATTACGCATCAAAATTATGCTCACAACCGTAAGTCATAAACCAAATTCACCTCTGTGTCCTCTGTGGTGAAAACAGTGTAGCATTGCCTTATACATTGGGGGTGTTTGTTACTCTCAGACTTTCCCTTGTACTTACAATAGGAATTCTTCTATATTATCAGGAGTAATCACTGTGAAAGTTGCTTCCGGATAATTGTCAGAAAAAGCTTTGGGGAATTTGGCGGAGCGTTTAGGATTCCATTTGAATTCGTAAGTCATTAGTTTTCCATCTCCCTCTTCTATTAAATCTATTTCCTGCATAGCTGTTGTGCGCCAAAACCATGTATTATGCCATAAACGGTTGTATTGGAGGTATTTGATACGTTCTGAAACGAGGAAATTTTCGAATAAAGCTCCTATGTCTGAACGAGTTTCCGCTAACGAGAAATTAGCGATTATAGCATTGCGTATTCCGTTGTCAAAGAAATATATTTTTCTGCTGCTTTTTAACTCATTTCTTAGATTTCTGCTGAATGAACCCAGCCGGAAGATTATATATGATTGTTCGAGTAATATCACGTAGCGTTCCACTGTCTTAGGGGCGAGGTCACACAAATGCCCTAATTTCGAGCTTTTTTTCTTCAAATCCAAAAATATCATGGTTTTTATGGATTGGATTCCGTAAAAACCATGATATTTTTGGATTTGCCTCACTAGCTTATCCTTTCGCTTTCTTAATATACTCCGTAGGCAAACATCCGAAATACTTTTTGAAACTCGTTGCAAAGTAAGAAGGCGTATTGAAACCTACCATTGTGCTGACCTCTGCTATTGTGTAGCGACCGTCTTTGAGTAATTTTGCTGCTTCATTAAAACGAATCTTGCGTATAAAGTCAATAGTCGATTCGCCTGTGATGGCTTTCAATTTAAGATGCAGATTAGAACGACTCATATTCATTTCTCTGGCAAATTCGTCAGTAGAGAATTCAATATTATCCATATTCTTTTCTACAATCGCTACAGCACGTTTTAGTAAAGCTTCATCCATGGCGTTAAACGTAATCTTTTCCGGTTCCACTTCCAGGGATTTGGAATACCGTTCAAGCATACGTCTACGGGTACGCATCATATTCTGTATCTTCGTAGTCAGGATAGCAAGTGAGAATGGTTTCGGGATGTAATCATCCGCACCCATTTGCAGACCTTCCATCTGGTCTTTGACTTCGCTTTTAGCAGACAGGATAATCACGGGAATATGACAGGTACGGATATTTTGCTTCACATTCTTGCATAATTTGATACCATCCATCACAGGCATCATGACATCAGTTACAATGATGTCAACTTCATTGTCTTTCAGTTTTTCCAAAGCTTCTTCACCATTTCCGGCTTCCAGCGTATTGAAGAGTTCAGCAAGTCCGCTGCTAAGATAATGGCGGATTTCATTATTGTCTTCTACAATAAGAATAGTGCCACGCTTCTTGTCACCGCCTTCGATCGTTTCGTTTTCGACCTTTTCCGTATCAATGAAATACATTTCTTTCGAGTTGGTGGAATATACCTGTCCTTCCTCATTCAGAGTGTCATTAGAAGCTAGTTCGGAGGGTTTGTAGGTATTTATGTCTTGTGGCAGATAAACAGAGAAAGTACTGCCTTTACCCTCTTCACTATCCAGTTCGATACGACCATGGTGCAATTCTACCAGGCGTTGTACCAGTGAGAGACCGATACCACTTCCTACGTGCTCACTCTCTATCTGATAAAAACGTTCGAATATTTTTCCCTGTTTGTTGATGGGAATACCAATACCGGTATCACTAACTTGCAGTACCAACCAATTATTTTCCTCTTTCAATGTCACAGTAATGCTTTGACCGCTTTCCGTATATTTGAAAGCATTTGAAAGTAGGTTATTAACAATCAGTTCCAGATAATTAGGATCAAAAAGTTCCTCTTTATCTTCCAATTCGGAATGGAGAGTATAGGTAATCTTTTTGTGGCGTGCCAGTTTATCATAAAACAAGAAATTATCTTGTATTAGTTGATGCGCATTCTCTCTCTTTGCTTTCAGCTCGAAAACTCCCAATTCGGCGCGGCGATAATCCATCAATTGATTGACAAGATGTAGCAGGCGATTAGCGTTGCGTTGGATATATTCCAGCTGATTACGAGTCCAGCGGTCACTGATCTTATTGATTATTTCTTGTAGAGGAGCTAAGATAAGAGTCAACGGCGTGCGAAGCTCATGGGAAATATTGATGAAGAAACGCATCTTCATCTGGTTGATTTCTTCTTGATGTTCCTTGTCCCTACGTTCAATCTCCAGCTCTGCTTCCATGCTTTTACGCATCCAGAAGAAGCGGAAGACGAAAGTGATAAAGCCGATAAAAATAGCGAGGAAAAGCACGATTGCCCACCAGGTCTTGTACCATATAGGGAGAACAACGATTTCCAACATCGTAGGAACGGTATTCCATTTCCCGTCACTATTAGCAGCTTTTACCAGAAAATGATAAGTACCTTGTGGCAAGTTGGAATAGGAGACAGTACGTTTGTCTGTCAGATAATACCACTCTTTATCATATCCTTCCAATTTATAAGCGAAAGTATTGTGTTGACCTGAAATATAGTTGGATACCACAAATTCAAGCGTAAAAGCCGTTTGCCATGATTTTAGCGTGATACTTTCTGTTTCATTGATATTCTTAGTCAAGATACCGGTTTCATCATCCGGACGGACTGTTTTGTTAAACAGTTGAAGTTTAGTAATGACTACCGGAGGAGTGTAAGGGTTGTCCAGTAGGAGTTCCGGGCGGAAAGTTGTGATACCATTGATACCCCCGAAGTACATTTGCCCGTTAGAGGTGCGGCAGAATGAAGAAGTATTAAACTGATTACTTTGCAACCCGTCGGATTCCGTAAAATTGCGGAACTTCTCTGTCTCCGGATTGAAACAGGAGATACCACGGTTGGTGCTTACCCAGAGACGCCCAAAGGTATCTTCCAGAATACCGTAAACCACATTATTGGGTAAACCGTTAGCAGTCGTATATCGTTTGATTTTCTTCTCTTTTTCATTAAAACAGTAGAAACCTTCACGCGTACCTACCCAAATGATGCCGTTGGCAGCTTCATAAATGCAATTGGTAAACATCTTTGTTACAGATGATTCCGGAAGGATAGGGGCTTTTTCTATTTCGATCCCTTCCTGCTGAAAGACTGATATACCTTCTTCACCACCAATCCAAAGACGTTTACGAGAATCTCTGAACAGGATTGTGATTCGTTGTGAAGTAAATGGCGTACCGTCTTTTTCTTTATCTATGGTGGTGAAGCTCCGTTTCTCCGGATTAAAACTAACCAGTGCACTTAAAGTTCCTAATAAGATACTACCCTCCTTGTCAGGAAGAATGGCATACACATTTTCATTGACCAACTGGCTATTCAGCTGATTGAAACTTTCCATTTGTCCACTGTTGCGGTGGAGAACAGTCAGACCACCGGCATGTGTTCCTATATATACAAGTGATTTTTGTTCGTCTACATATACGGCTTTGATATTGTTGGAACCAATACCGATTTCCCGTTCGTTTTCCTGTAAGATATAGTGCGTAAACTGTTGTGTCTTGGGATTATATAGATTCAATCCCCCATCATTCGTTCCTATCCATAAGTTCTTATCCTTATCTTCGGTAATGCAACTGACTACGTTGTCACTTAAAGAATTCTTATATGGAATACGCTGAATATTCTTGAATCTGTTGCGGATCGGATGATAATAGTTTAGTCCTCCGAAATAGGTTCCAAGCCACATTCCACCCTGCGAATCCATAAAGATACTGCGGACCGAACGCTGTGACAGACTGCCGCTTTCTACCGGACTGCTGCTGTAAGAAACGAAAGAATCGTTTCCTTCATGATAAATGTTCAGATCATTGAATGTTCCTATCCATAGGCGATTTTGCGAATCCAATGCCAGAGAACGGATATAATTGGAACTGATACTTTTAGGATTGGAAGAAGAATGATGATAGGTCTTGACTTCTTGTGTTTTCGGGTTAAATAGAAGTAGACCGGCTCCTTCGGTAGCTATCCAGATGCGGGTAGGAGATTGTTGCAAAATGGCTTGAATCTGCTTAGTGCCTGTTATCGGAGTAATTCTTTCCAGTTTCTTTTGAGGAATGGAGTAGCTGTAAAGCCCGTCAACCGGGGTGCCGATATAGATAATATCGCCTTGCCTGTAAAGAGCAGAAGCCACTATCTTATGCATAGCCGTACTAAAAGAATCATCAACGAATCGTGATTCTTTAATATCGAACATAGTCAGACCTTCCTGTGTACTTATGAGCAGTTGTTCCGGTGAGATCTCCGCAATTCCGTTGATTTGCAGCTTCTTTCCCTTCTTTTCGTAGAAGAAATTTCTGAATTTATCCTTCTCTTCATCATAATATGACAAACCATCCCGCGTGCCGATCCAAACCCGTCCCTGACTGTCAGCCTTTACGATTCGCGAAATGTCATTAGCGATGCTGTTCGGATCATCTTCATTATGCTGATAAACTGTAAATGAATACCCATCGTACTTGTTTACTCCGTCATAAGTTGCGAACCACATATTGCCTCGTTGGTCCTGATCGATAGAGAATACAGTACTTTGTGACAATCCTTCATTAATAGAGATATAGGAGAAGTTGATTTGCTCCGGAATATCAGAAAAAGCATAATTAACCCCTGCGCATAGAAAAAGTAGACAGATTGCTATTTTGTTAAGGCTGCTCATTATTAGTTCATAAGATTAATAATGGCATCAAAGATAGTGAAATCTTTGATATACCCCATGAATTGGCTGGAAAACTATACAATCTTTCCGCCCCGCGTCAAATGTCTTTTTTCATAATGAGGTGATTCTCATTGTCGATACGTTGGTAAGATATTTCGTTCATGATGCTTCGTATGAGGAATATTCCCAGCCCTCCGATTGGGCGTTCCTCCAAAGAGAGTGTAACATCTACCTCATCTACTTGTGTCGGATCAAAAGAGGCTCCTTTGTCCGTTAATAGGAAAACAAGTTGTTTTTCGCTGTAAGTTACTCTTAATAGGATGGTGTGTTGCTCTTGAGTTGGATAGGCGTACATAATTATATTGGCTACGGCCTCTTCCAATGCCAGATTGATATTCATTGTCGTTTCAAATGACAAAGAAAGTTCTTCTCCCAGTTCTTCAATGAAACTGGCTAAAACTGAAATTTCATTTAAATCGTTTGAGATCTTTATTTCTCTTTCCATAATGATATGTGCTTAATTGTTTGTTGTCCGGGTTCATATTGAATAAGTAAAATAGTCAAGTCATCGCTGGCTTCGGCTTCTTTGACATGATCTGCTACAGAGTCCTCTATACCATTAACAGTGGTGCGTACATCAGACGTGTTATTATCAGACAATGTCTTCAATAACTTTTCGTCTCCATATAGCTCTTTCTCTGTATTTTCAGCTTCTGTCACTCCATCGGTGTAAAGGAACAGTTTACTTCCTTTTTCCAATGTCGTTTCATCTTCGGTATAGGCAAATTCTTCAATGACACCAACAAATATCTGGGTCTTGAATTCAAGGAAAGAAACCTGTCCGTCCGGACGAATCAGTATGGGAGGATTATGTCCGGCATTACACAGTTTCAGTTTCCCCGTTTCCAAATCGAGGATTCCGACAATAAGCGTGACAAACATGTTGGATTCGTTATTATCAGAAATCGAATTGTTCATGTCCGTCACAATCTTGGCCGGTGAAAGCACCTGCTGAGATAAAGTACGGAACAGACTGCGGGTGATTGCCATAAACAGAGAAGCGGGTACGCCTTTTCCTGATACATCCCCGATTAGGAAGTAGAGGCGGTTGCCATCCATATAGAAGTCATAAAGATCTCCGCCTACTTCTTTCGCAGGGTGAAGTATGGCATGCAAATCTACATCACTACGTTCGGGGTAGGGAGGGAATATCTTGGGAAGCATTCCCATTTGTATTTCCCTAGCTATAGAAAGCTCGCTTTCAATCCGTTCTTTGCTGGCAGTCGTGTCTTTTAGTTCAACTACGTAAGTAGATAAAGAGTGCTGCATGAAGATAAGCGAATCGTATAGATCTCTGATTTCATCGTTGGAATGCACTTCTGGTATGGTAACATCAAATCGTCCGGTCGCAATTTCGCGGGCTGACTCGGAGAATTTCTCCAGTGGGCGGACAAGGCGTCGGATGATGCTGTACACAATCAGGAATAGGGCTATCATCCCCACTATAAAAGTGTAGATGATTGTTCGGGATGTACTGTCTAGTTCCTGAAGAATAATCTGGCTTGGACAAACGGTGCATACTGACCATCCAATCTGGGGAATAGTTGTGTAAAATGCATACGAATCTACTCCTTTGTTATCGAAACGCATGGTTCCGGTGTGTCCTGCCAGCATTTCATGTCCGATCTGTTCCTGTGCAAGATTCTCTTTGGCAAAGGCTTCAGAGAATATCGTTTCGTTCATGATCTTATTTCTATCCATGTGAGTCAGGAAACTTCCGTTGCGACTGATTAAATAGGTGTAGCTGGAAGGATATGGCTTCAGCAAGCTAATTGTATCAGTGAATTGTGTCAGTGATATATTGGCTGTAAAGACTGCGACTAATTTTCCATCACTGTCAAACAGCGGTTTGGCATAAGTACTCATGATGAAATTTCCCCCTCCGTCATCATAATAAGGTTCACTCCAGTAAGGTTGCTTAAGCAGTTGGGGGATGAGATACCAGTCCATGCATGGATAGTCATAATTCTGGCTACCCAATACCTGGTAAGTGATCTCGCCATTTATTTCATCTTTGAAAGAAGCATAAGGCATAAAATATTTCCCTTTTTCTTTGTAATAATCGGGGACGAAAGCGATGCCGCTTCCTACAATGAACTGATTGTTTCTAACAACAGATTCAATAATATTATGTAAAGAATCCGGGTGATCTATGTTTTTTTCCAATATCCAAACGGACTGCTCTATGGTAGTCTCTACTGACAATAGCTGACCGCTGATTTCAGTTGCAATGTTACTTAATAGTCCATGAGTGCGTTCAATGGCAAAATCCGTTACTTTCTGGTGGCTATAATAATAAAATAACGCCATAATAGTAGCAAAGATAATCAACGTAAAGGAAAGTACGTAGATACTTAGCCGGGTTGCAAAGGAACGGGAAAAAGTGTGTTTCATGAATGAATGTGATTATTTTACGAAATTTTCATAACGAATGTCGCTGGTGTTTTTGATTTGATCTGGCAACAAAATACTAGTTGCCAGATCAAATACTTCTCGGCTTAGCCGATAGGGACGTTGCCCGCTCTTCCTGTTTGTTTGTAGCCGCAAGATCTCATCCAACATTTTACGCTGGTGATATCTGTTGGTTCCTATGTTGTGTTGATGCACTTGTTCCATTATGATGTCCAATGTTTGTTCGCGGTGTTCGTTCGCCCATTCCCAACCACGTATGCTGGCACGGGCCAATTTCTGTACAGCTTGGGGATATTTCTGATAGAATTCTCTGCTAACATAAAGTCCGTCCTCTGGCAAGTTATATCCATAATCTGCGAAATGCATGATATGAATAGAATCAGTCTTTACACCGGCTTCAATTAGTTGTAGAAACTCATTGTAACTTCCTACGAGACAAATATCTACAGCTTTCGATAGGAAAATATTGACTCCTCCATTAAAACGTATCCATTCCACCTGAAGTTGATATTTGTTGGCTATTTGATCCAGTAATTCTTGACTAAGATGATTCCATACCCCTATTTTCTTATGTTGCAAAGATGAAATACCCTTGATTGGCGAACGACTGACAAGCATCAGACTGTTTTCCTGTGAAGTTTGCAAGATATTGACTACCTGTGCACCTGCAAAATATTCAGTCAGGGCATACGATAGGTTCATAACTACCGCTTGCGAATACCCTTTCTGCAGAAAAGAAAAAGAGCTTGCCGAAAGCGAAGGATGTACCACATGTACGTCAAGTCCCTCTTCCTTGTAGAATCCCAGTTTGTCGGCTACGTAATAGCCTGCAAATTGTGCTTGTGCCGTCCATTTGGGTGTGAGATTAATGGATTGTGCATTCACCGGTTCTGTCAGAAAGAACAGAGATAGCAAGATACTGCAAATAATAGATGCTTTTCTCATTATCAATGGAATTAACGAATGATAAAAAGGCCGGAACAGCCTGTCATATCGAATATTTTCCGTATTTCCGCACGCATAGCTTCTAATACAAGTTGTCCGTTGTGTTGCTTTACAATTTTCTGGAGGGTTATCAGGCTTCTTAAACCGGAACTGCTGATATATAGTAATCCTTCGCAGTTGATTATTATATTAGGATTCTGAACGCTTAATAAAGGTTGGATGAGAGTATTGAATTCGTTGGTATTGGCAGTGTCCAATCGTCCTTCAACAGTGAGTATGATTACTTCCTCTATTTTACATAAATTCGTTTTAAGAGTTGCTTCCGGTTTGAAATCCATTTCTATATTTTTAGTCAGGATTAGTTCGTTTTGGTTGTCCGTCGAATGATATTCTACTTTATCCATTGTTCGGCGAATCAGGAAGAGTCCCAAACCTTGTGTCAGTTGCTGTTCCAGGGATAGTGCATTTTCTGATGCTTCATTTTCAGATTTTGTGGGATCGAATGAAATACCATCGTCAATAATCTGGGCAATCAGTAGGCCGGGGGCCACAGAAGTTCTCAATGTAATTTCACCTTTTTGATTTTGAGGATAACCGTGATGGATAATATTGCTTATTGCTTCTTCAATAGCCAGATTGAGACTCATTGTTATGCCGGAAGGTAAATGTAATGACATGCCTAATTCTTCGATGAATTGGGCAATTATTGCAATTTCCTCTACCTGATTTTCGATAGTGATTTCCTTTTCCATATTCTTTAAGTAGCGCGTCATATTATAATTTATTCTTGTTTGGGGTGAATGCTGCCACAAAAGTATTAGTAAAGGTGAAAAGTCTGAAATATATTACTCCCAAATGGTTCCCATTTTAGCAAATCTCCCTATATTGGGACGCTTTTTACGAGTGGGATGCTCCCGTTCTTTTCGCGAAAAGACTACTTTTGTCGCTCAAAACAAAAAAAACATGGTAAACGTAATTGTTCTCTGCATTGAATTGTTGTTGGATATTGTGGGCTTGGTATTGGGAATACTTGTTTATTCACGTTCTTCAGATAATAATGGACTGACAAAAGCATGGGGAGTATTGGCTATCACTCTGTCCCTTCTTCTTTTGTGTGATAATCTGGAATGGATGTGGATTTTCAGTAGAGGAGGTGAGGAGACGATTCCGCGTTTTACTGAAGTTCCGATGAATCATCTTTCGATATGGCATATTGTACGGGTGATTGTCTTTTTTCAGTTCTTTTCTATTTTTCCTATAGCTTCATTGAAGCCGGGATGGATGACTTTTTCAAGAGTCGTCAGTTTATGTATCCCTATTTTGCTGATTACATGTATAGCTTGTTGCTATGAGTTTTTCAACGGTCACTATACTACTCTAAAATCTTTTGCCTCCATTCGGGAGAATATTGGTGAGCAGGATGTATTGGTAAGGCTGATGCTGTTTGTAATCAGTGTAATTACTCCTTCCGTAAATTTCCTTTTTCCATATATGAGACGATGGATTCCGATTCGGCGTAAACAGAGCCAGGCTATGTCGATTTATATGATGTGTTTTGCTATTATCATGTCCGGCTATATTTGGCTGATGCTAGGCACTAGTGGATTATGTTTTAACGTATTCGGCTATATTGTAATCCTTCCCGTCCTTTTTTTAAATATACTATATTTGCGCAACGAGAACCCGCTTTCTTTACCTCCCCAACCCGTAGAAGAACTGGAGATGAAAGAAATAGAAGCCATCCGGGAAATTGAGGTTTCGCCTGTCGTTCTGGAACTATCCAATCAGATGCAAAGTCTCATGAAACATAATAAATCGTTTACTAATCCTCAATATTCCTTACAGGAATTTCTGAATGATTTGAAGACGAATGAAAACAGGCTCAATAAGGCTCTTCATTATGATGGCTTTTCCGGTTTTAGAGATTATATTAATTTCCATCGTCTGCAATACTTTAAAGAACAGGCACGTTTGCAAAAGAATCTCACTGTAAAAGAATTAATGTTTTTGAGCGGCTTTACCTCCCGCTCCAGTTTTTACCGTTATTTTGCGAGTGTGGAAAAAATGTCTCCCAGTGAATATATGGAGATGCTCAATAGAGAAAATTAATAAGGGGTGTGGGAAAAGAATCACCACAGATCATAGAATTAGCACGAATTTGATTGTAATTCAAAGATTATCAATGCAGAATCGATGTTTCTTTTATGTAATCTGTGGTGAAACTTGAAACTGGCAGGCAATTTATTATTTAGCTAAATCTCCTATTTCGTCTAAATTCTTCTGAATATCATCATCAGTCAATGAATAGTTTACCAAGTCACCGGCCAAATACTTATCATAAGAAGTCATATCGATCAGTCCATGTCCGGAAAGGTTGAACAGAATCACTTTTTCTTCTCCTGTCTCCTTGCATTTGTTAGCTTCGCGGATAGCTGCTGCAATAGCGTGGCTGGATTCAGGAGCCGGAATAATACCTTCAGACTGTGCAAACAGACAACCTGCTTCGAAAGATTCCAATTGCTGTATATCTACTGCTTCCATCAGATTATCCTTGAGCAACTGTGAAACGATGACACCTGCACCATGATAGCGAAGACCGCCGGCATGGATATGGGCCGGAGCAAAATTGTGTCCTAAAGTAAACATCGGTAGCAACGGAGTATATCCGGCTTCATCACCGAAGTCATACTGGAACTTACCACGTGTCAGTTTCGGGCAAGATGCAGGTTCGGCAGCAACGAAACGAGTCTTTTTTCCTTCCTGTATCGTGTGACGCATGAATGGGAAAGAGATACCTCCGAAGTTGGAACCACCTCCGAAACAACCGATTACGATATCCGGATATTCGCCTGCCATTTCCATCTGTTTTTCGGCTTCCAGTCCGATAATAGTCTGATGAAGAGTAACATGGCTAAGTACAGAACCAAGCGTATATTTACAGTTGGGAGTCATTTGTGCCAGTTCAATAGCTTCAGAAATGGCTGTTCCCAATGAACCCTGATAAGTAGGGTGTTTAGTCAGAATATCCTTACCGGCACGGGTAGACATGGATGGAGAAGGGGTTACCTGTGCTCCGAAAGTCTGCATGATGCTGCGGCGGTATGGTTTTTGTTCATAACTGATTTTTACCTGATAAACAGCAGCTTCCAAACCGAAAACCTTAGCTGCATAAGAAAGAGCGGCTCCCCATTGTCCGGCACCGGTTTCAGTGGTGATGTTGGTAACTCCTTCTTCTTTGCAATAATAAGCCTGTGCCAATGCAGAGTTCAACTTATGTGAACCGATAGGGCTGACACTTTCATTCTTAAAATAGATATGAGCCGGAGTACCGAGTGCTTTTTCCAATCCATAAGCACGAACCAGCGGAGTACTGCGATAGTACTTATACATTTCGCGTACTTCTTCCGGTATTTCGATCCATGCATCGGTTTGATTCAGTTCCTGATGGCACAGCTCTTTAGCGAAAATCGGATACAAGTCTTCCGCTTTCAGCGGTTGTTTGGTTCCCGGATGCAACGGAGGCATAGGTTTGTTTACCATATCAGCCTGAATGTTGTACCAGTAATGTGGAATTTCTTCTTCGGGTAAAATATACCGTTTTCTTTTTTCACTCATAATATTGTAGTTTTTTTAGTTTCTTGTTGCCAAAAGTACTCATTTTTTTAATATTCAGAAAATTTTGTCAACAAAGAATCGGTTCTGATTGTTATTTTACTTAAGTTTGCACGACCCTGTTAAAAAAGATGATATGAAGATTTATCATAAGTTTTTATTGTATCAAAATAAACTGCTAAAACCCTATGTACGTATCCTGTTAGGACTGGTAGAAGCACTCACCTATCTGGCATCTCTGTTGTTGATTGTCGGAGTAGTATATGAACACGGCTTTCCCTTATCCGTAGATGAAGTGGCTAATTTGCAGACATTGTATAAAACAGTCTGGATTATCTTTCTGATTGATGTTACTTTACATATTTCACTGGAATACCGGAATACTAAAAAACAATACCGGCGATTAGCCTGGATATTAAGCGGGTTATTATATCTTACTCTAATACCTGTCATTTTTCACCGTCCGGAAGAAGAAGGAGCTATTTTGCAGATTTGGGAATTCCTGCATGGGAAGTTTTATCATCTCCTGTTATTATTAGTCCTTTCTTTCCTCAACTTGTCCAATGGTCTGGTGCGCCTGTTGGGACGGCGTACCAATCCGTCTTTGATATTAGCAGTCAGTTTTATGGCTATTATCCTGATTGGAGCAGGCCTACTGATGCTTCCGCGCTGCACGGTGAATGGTATTACCTGGGTAGACTCTTTATTTACGGCTACCAGTGCCGTATGTGTTACAGGTTTGGTTCCGGTAGATGTATCCACTACATTCACCACTTCCGGATTAGTTGTCATTATCCTGTTGATTCAGATTGGAGGATTAGGAGTGATGACATTAACCAGTTTCTTTGCCATGTTCTTCATGGGAAACACCTCCATTTATAATCAGCTTGTTGTGCGTGATATGGTTAGTTCCAATTCGTTAGGATCTTTGCTGTCCACCTTACTGTATATATTAGGCTTCACCTTGGTAATTGAAGGGATCGGCATGGTCTCGATTTGGTTTAGTATTCACGGTACGTTGGGAATGACTTTGGAAAACGAGTTAGGTTTTGCTGCTTTCCACTCTATATCAGCTTTTTGTAATGCGGGCTTTTCTACGCTTTCCGGTAATTTAGGGAATCCGATGGTGATGACCAATCATAATGGACTGTTTATTTCTGTTTCTTTGCTGATAATCTTCGGTGGTATCGGCTTCCCCATTCTTGTCAATTTCAAGGATATTGTATTATATCACCTACGTCGTTTCTGGAAATTGGTCCGTACACGCAAACTGGATCGTCACAAAATGCAGCATCTTTATAACCTGAATACGAAGATTGTGTTAATCATGACTTTCCTGCTTTTATTAATCGGTACATTAGCTATTGCTGCTTTTGAGTGGAATGCTTCCTTTGCCGGTATGCCTTTGGCAGACAAATGGACTCAAGCCTTCTTTAATGCTACTTGTCCGCGAACAGCCGGTTTCAGTAGTGTCGACCTGGCATCATTGAGTGTGCAGACTTTGTTGGTTTATCTATTCTTGATGTGGGTTGGCGGTGGTTCACAGTCTACGGCAGGTGGTGTGAAAGTGAACGCTTTTGCAGTTGTGGTTCTGAATCTTGTAGCCGTATTGCGTGGTACTGAACGGGTAGAGGTGTTTGGCAGAGAATTATCTTACGATTCAATCCGGCGTTCCAATGCAACAGTAGTCATGTCATTGGGAGTGTCATTCATTTTTATTTTCACATTGAGCATACTCGAACCGGGTGTTTCCATCATGGCATTGACTTTCGAATGTGTCTCTGCACTTAGTACTGTGGGATCCAGTCTGAATCTGACCCCTCATTTGTGTGATGCCAGTAAGTTGTTGGTATCCTTGTTGATGTTTATCGGACGTGTGGGATTGATAACATTGATGTTGGGAATTGTCAAACAGAAAAAGAATACAAAATACCGTTATCCGAGTGATAACATTATCATAAA
>ENA-OZHC01000709-OZHC01000709.1-human-gut-metagenome-genome-assembly--contig:-NODE-709-length-13779-cov-7.559021_pt1 | contig 13779 bp, 8 predicted proteins | sample MGYA00244043_ERZ653680 | MGnify/ENA primary metagenome ERZ653680 (study PRJEB26926, sample SAMN06165323) | human gut metagenome | biome: ENVO:00009003; feature: ENVO:2100002; material: ENVO:00002003...
CGTCGGCAGCGTCAGATGTGTATAAGAGACAGAAATTGAATAACGGGACAGTTTTTGGGGGGGAGAGATTAAATCTCAAAATCCGGTAAATAGTCTGTCAGGACTTTATTAACCTGTTTCCCTTTTACCTGATCTGTTACCGTCGTTGCACCTTCCTTTTTACCGGCATCGTAGTTTAAGGAAACTTTCTCCACTTTATTACTAACGTGAATAGCGGCTTTTCCTTTTTCCGTAAGGTTGCAAGTGATAGTCCAGTCACCTACTTGAATGATATTGCCTTTGCGAACTACCTGCATATCCGGACGGTTGTCTCCATGTGTATCCATCACAGTCAGGAAACGGGCGGTTTTGCAAGGAACAGTTGTAGAAGAGAAATGCCAGTGATTAGGATATTTCACTGCTTTTCCTTGTGCATTCGTCACATTTTTCCAGTTGGTCGGAGCACAGAAAAAAGTATCTACCATTGCCTGTTCCGTTTTTGCCGAACTGAAAAGATGGGCAACAGAGATACCGCCAGCTTTATTCCTTCCGGTTACTTTCACCTCATCGGTCAGTTCCTGTATTTCCATCGGTAATTCTACAGTATGTAAAAGGTAACTCCATGTAACAGCCTCCTTTCCTTCCAGTTCATCATAAATCACGAAAACTCCGGTACTTCCCAGTTGGATGATATGACGGCGGAACATATTCAGTTTGTTCTCATCCCATCCTTTTTCAGGCGTATATTGCGTACCGGATAGTTCTCCACGTTTCAGCCATAGGGGAGAAGTCACTTTACCATAAGCATTGGAAGCATCTCCTACCATATAAGCGATTTTTTCTCCTTCATACCAACGCGGAATCCATCCATATCCTTCCGTTCCAATCTTTTGAGTCATTCCATTTACCAAAATGCTGTTGTGTGCACGGGTGTTACGGTAAGAATACATACAATGATCGTCCGTAAAACCTGTACGATGTCCGCTGCTGTAAAAAATGGCTTTACCTCCATAGAATGTATTAAAAGCATTCTGATTGGCCAGTGCATGGGAAGTGGAACCATAAGAACTGGAGCGGAACGATAACATGGCATTCTTATCTATATCTCCCAAAGAGGTATTCATCGTACCGATTCCCGTTTCATTGAATACTTTCGCCATGGGTAGTTCGGCAAGAGTATGTCCCTCTTTGGGGAGAGCTTTCTTGGTTGTACAACGATACCAGGTCAAGTCTCCAGATTTTCCGAGGAAAGTTTTTTCCATGATATCCGGTTCCTTTTGCAGAATGGTACGTACATAAGCGGCCGCCCACGGATTATTACATTCACGTGCCAAGGCATCTGCATAACCTACTCGTGTACCGTTCGGCTTCATTTTGCTTTCATGTGAATTGCCTTGTCCTGCAGATTTTGAGAATGGAGGCTGCTGGTAGATGACGTAAAATGCATTGTTGTTATACCACGGATCGGCGAAGAAATCGAATCCGCTGATACGGGAGTATAAAGCGGGAACTTCAATCAATGTGCGAAGATTGACCTGGAAATAAGAATCACCATTGTGCCATCCTCCATCCGCATTGAGGCCCGGCAGACGGGATACCCATTCATTGTAGCAATAATCCACCCAGGTGGAAGCCATCGGGAGTTCGCCATACGTAGCAAATGCCGCCATATTCAAGATACGGAAAGTCATTTGCCAGACATGATTATCAGCAATGCGGTTTTCCAAGTGATTGACATATTCATGATAGAACTTCTTTCCATTGTCACGAATCGTTCTTAGGAGTAGTTTTCTCTCATTCGGAGTCAACAGATTGTACCATGCATCATACGCTGAAGTGCTCATGGACAGAATAGTAGAACGATTGAAATCTCCAGCAAAGTACTTACTTTTTTTCCAGGAAAGAATTTCGGAAAGACGCTTAATGCCTTCTTTGTAGTATACCTCATCTTTCGTTAGCAGGTAAGCGCGTACCATGGCTTCGATATTTGCTTCTTCACGGTCTACAATCTTACGACTTTCCCGAATCAGGGCAGAACGATATTGAACAATATTTGTCAACTTGACAACCTGGGTTGTATCAATTTCTTCTTTCAGATGTTTCAGCGGGTGGTTCAGGCATTTATCGGCTTTTCGGATATAAGCCTGTGCCTCCGGATTGTTTTTATTCCGTTCGATGATATTATCCCAATCTTCGGCATCAAGCAAGATGCGGGGATGAGTCTTGGGCAATTTGGTTAATACTTCCTGTAGAGAAGGAGGGTTGAATGTACGTATGTGTTCGTCTATATAAAAATGATAAACAGGTGACCATTCTTCTTTTCCTTCTTTGTTAACGTAGGCATGTTGCCAATACCATTTCCCTTTTTCAAAGAGTTTGAATGGGTTGAAAAATGCCCATTTTCTTTCGGCGGTAATCACTTCCGATTTAAATTCGGGGTCGCGTGCAATACGGATGCGGTAGGTTACTTCGGGTTTGTAGTCCTCTTCTTCAACTCCGTCCAATACAGCACCGAGGTGCGGGAACTTATCCGGCCACATAAAACGTGGGGGATTGACAGTAATATGCTGTCCGTCCAGAGGCGAAGGCGTTTCGCGGACTTCATGCATCAAGGTCTGTTGAGTCAGACGCATGATTCCTTTTTGTGCATATCCATTGGCGAATAGCAGAAGGGTGAACAAGAGAAAAATAGATATTCGTTGTTTCATCATATAACTTTGCTTTTATTATTCATCGCTTTGTTATTCAGCGTTGTTTGAACAAATCTTTCAGACGAACAGTCTTGTTATTAATCAGTGGACATGCCCAGAAACCGATAAAGGTGATATATCCTACAAAAACAAGGATAAAGAGCATACCCGTACGGAGTGATGTTGCATCTGCCAGTGTACTTACAATCATCGGACCACCGGCACCACCTACAATTGCCGAGCATAGTATACCTGCGAATGAACCATGGTGCTGTGACGCAGAGTTCAGCGCCAATGAGAATACGATGGAATACATCATGGAGATGCTGAATCCAACAGCAGGGAAAGCAAGCATGGATACTTCCTTACTTCCGAATAATGCCGATAATAATAGGATGATCGTCAGAATTCCGGAAATTTGCAACAATCGTTTACTGTCAATTAATTTGAGCAGAATCATACCTACCAGACAACCGGCTGTCATCAATCCCCAGAAATAGCTTACGGCCTGTGCACCGTCTGTTTGTGGGTTAACTCCATGATATTGTTCCAAGAAGGTACTCATGAAGATTGAAGTTCCCTGTTCCGTACTTACATAGCAGAAAATTCCCAGGAAAAACAGCCATACATATTTCTGTTTGAATAAAGCCAGATATGAATCTTTAGACCCGCTTTTCTCGTCTTCTTTCAACTCGATCTTGGGAAAACGGGATACACCGACAGCTATCAGCATGACCAATAGCAGGATTGTAAATACCCAATAAAGAGATACCCACGGCATTTCCTGTGGAGTGACATCGGCCAACAGGTCGATAAAGAAACTCTTACCTGCTGTATATGTTGCCGGATCAAGTTCACGAATCAGATAAGTATATACCAGAGGACTTAGGAAAGAAGCAATGCCAAACATGAACTGTGCCAGTTCGGCGATAAATGCATAGTTTTCTTCTCCTCCTACGGTACGTTGGAGTGGATTCAATACCGTTTGTAACATGGCCATTCCCAGTCCGATGATGAAAGAAGAAGCCAATAACATCGGATACGTGTGCATGCAGGCAAATAGGATGGTGCCGATGAACGGCATCAGAAATCCACCGAATAATACCGGCTTTTCACCGAAACGGTCGATGAGCAATCCGGCAGGGATAGACATGATGGCATAGGCCAGGAAGAAAGAAGTCGGGATAAATCCCGCCATTGCCAGGTCACTTAGATTGAAGTTGTGGATAATATCCGGAATGAGTGGGCCTAGAATATTGGTGATAAACGAGATGGTAAACCAGAACGCCATAATCAGCGCCAGCATCCCTAAATTTTTTCTCATAATCTTAAATAGTTGATAGTTGATAAATGATAACTGATAGATGGAAGTTGATAATTAATTGATGATTGAGTATTTGTATGTTGAGATAACTTTCATTTACTAACTATCATTTATCAGCTATCAACTATCATTTATTTTTGTTTTCATTTGAAAAAGAGTGAAGCGGCTCCAATACTTCCGGCCTTGTTTCCAAGAGCGGCAGCTATGATTTGAGTATTCACGGCACAGTCGGGGATGGCGTAACTGTGGGCTTTTTCGCTTACTTTCTGAATATAAAAGTCTCCGGCTTCGGAAAGTCCTCCACCGATCACAATCTTTTGAGGGCTGAAGATATTAATGAATCCTGCAATTCCATGTCCCAGAAAATCACAGTGTTCTTCCAGCGATAGTTGTGCAATCTTATCTCCTTGTTTGTAAAGGCGGACGATCAGTTCTCCATTAATCTCCTCATTCGGGTAGGAGATACCTGCGTCTATTATCCGTTGACTGAAACGGTGTACCAAGGCAGAAGTGGAAGCATAATGTTCCAGACAGCCGACGGAACCACAGGCACAAGGTTCGCCATTGGCAATGAGAGGCACGTGCCCCAGTTCTGTCCCCCGGTTGGCATAACCGTTGAACAATTTGCCATCGATGACTACTGCACCGCCAATGCCTGTTCCTACTGTTAGGAAAACAACATGAGTGGCTCCCTGTCCGGCTCCATACATTGTTTCTCCTAATCCCATCAGATTGGCATCATTTCCTAATAAAGCCGGGAGTCCGGTTTCCTTTTCAATGCGGTCCGCCAGATGTATGTTTTCCCAACCGTTGATGTTTTCCGCACCTCCCAGAACTATGCGGTTTGTAGAATCTACGATGCCCGGTGTACCGATTCCTATACCATTGATTTTGTAGCCTTGTTCCTGTGCAAAGGCTTTCACTTCATTGATAGCAGTAACCAACTGTCCGATGACAGCTTCTGCTGATACATCGGCTTTCGACGGTAACTTCCCTTGAAAGTAAAATACGCCTTCATTATCAATTAGGGCGTATTTTACAGAAGTTCCGCCAAGGTCAATTCCTATAGCGTATTCTTTTTCCATATCACCAAGTAATACTTAATACATAATACTTAATACTTAAAAAAAATCACACTCTTTCTGCCCAAATCGGTGAACTCCAAGCCCATTGTCCGTCACGTTGGCGAACGCGTACATAGTAGTAGTCCGTATCACGTTGCGGCTCTTTATCTTCCATGTAGTGTTCCAAAGTGAAACAGCTTTCCGGCATAGCACGATTGAAAAGGATCGCCTCGCTCAACCAACCGATCATGAAGTGTGAACGTGAACCTTCGAGCAACTCGCCCAACGCATGTTCAAACTTCTTGCCATTGAATTCGGCAATGATCTTACCGTCTTTGGGCATTTCCACATCCAGAATGACGGCTTGCATGGCTGCTGTAGTCGTATTCGGATTTTTGCTGCTATACATATCCAGTTCGGTTTCCTTGTTGCCAACGGATACGATACGGTTGACATGCGTGTGGAATTCAGTTTCACCTTCTTGCGGAGAAGTGAACGCTGCGCCACGGAAACAAGGAGTTACACTATGGATCTGTCCTTTGTCCACGGACAGTTTACCCTGCCAATGTACGTATTTCTCTTCACGATTCCAACCAAAATCAACTTTAACTTTGCAACGTACCGTATCACCTTCCGGGGCAATCGGAGTCAGCGGGCCATTCATGCGAGCTAAAATCTGTCCGTTCTTGACAATATCTACATAGTCGATACAGCTTTCACCTGTAACGTTCAGATAGATACGGCGGCTGTTACCGCGAACCACGTCACCCATGAAAGCGTCGTTGAGGCGGAAGTCGATAATAATTTTATCACCGGTTGCGGCACATACATGGCGGGTGCGGAGAGCTTCCCAAATAGCGTCGCGAGTCAATGACGGAGCCATGACACCGATACGACCGTCGCCATAGCTTCCCGGATAACCGGAATGTTGATCGGTAGAAGCCATGATACCGAATTTGTTGCCTAATTCAAGACCATATTGAATGGTTCCTTCCCATTGGCGCGGACCCATATCGTGTAGATAAGGATAATCTCCCTGATCGCTTTCTGCCAGACCATGACGGGAATACATTTCTACGAATGGGGTAATATCTCCTTCGGTAAAGCATTTCCAGTTGTAACCGCGATAGCCGCCCTGGTAACCCATGTGATGTGGAGTAATAAATACTTTGTGTCCTTTTGCCTTCTGTTTCCAGTCTTCGATAGAAGTACATTCCACAAGCGGTGCGTCGAGATCATAATTCAATGCAACATGGTCACCATGTTCCATGCTGTGGGCCTCGTATCCGACAAAAGTAAGGAATTCACCTTCTTTATTATATTCATTCGTCATTTTTACGTACTTCTCATAACCGCCTTCACGCAAACGTTTGAAAGCTCCTGTGTGATAATCAATCACCCATTTCAGGCGGGGATCATCTGCTCCGGGAATATCCGGCCACATAGCATGAGGAGTGACACTGACAAAATCCAATTGTCCTTTCGCTGCTTCAAAAGCGTCGCGCATGTCGCCGTGTCCGTATGTGATGTTGCAATGGTTATGTAAGTCGCCCCAGTACATTTTGAGGTTACTGGCTGACGGCATAATCTTTTTTGCTTCTTTGCTTCCACCTGCGCAAGAACCCAGCAAACTGCCTGAAGCTGCCAATCCGAGGAAAGACCAGCCTGTGTTTTTTAAAAACTTTCTTCTATCCATGGTTTTATCTAATTTATTCGGTAAACTAATAATGAAGCATATTAATTCTTATTTATATGTCCTCCTCTTAGCGGTTTTGCATTTGTCGGCGATCACCTTTAAAGAGGACTTTTTCCTTTTCATCCGGGTCAGTATCTTTGTACTGTTTTTGAGTGTCCTGAAGTAGCTCCATCAGCTCTTTTTGTACTTTAGCATACTCCGGTTTGCCGAAGACGTTGTTCATCTCTCTCGGATCAGCTTTCATGTCATACATTTCCCATTCGTCAATATCGTTGTAGAAATGAATCAGTTTGAAATCTTGTGTACGGATACCATAGTGACGTTTTACAGAGTGTTCTGCAGGGTACTCGTAATAATGGTAATAAGCAGCTTTACGCCAGTCGGCCGGGGTTTTGCCTTCGTTGACCAATATCGGTTTCAAAGAAGCTCCTTGAATATCTGACGGGATATCTACTCCGGCAAAGTCGAGGAAGGTAGGAGCAAAGTCTACATTCATGCTGATTGCATTACTGGTACTTCCTGCTTTGATTGCTTTCGGGTAACGGATGATAAGAGGCATGCGCTGACATTCTTCATACATGAAGCGTTTGTCAAACCAGCCATGTTCTCCAAGGAAGAAACCCTGGTCGGAGGTGTAGACAATGATTGTATTGTCCAGTTCACCAATCTTTTCGAGATAATTCAGTAGTCGGCCGATATTTTCGTCTACTGCCAGAACCGTAGCCAGATAATCGCGCATATATTGTTGATATTTCCAGCTGATTAAAGATTTGCCTTTCAAGTCACCTTTGCGGTATTCGGCAATGCGCCCGGCGTATACAGAATCCCATTTATCCTGAACTTCAATAGGCATACGTTTATATACACTATAAAGACGGTTGGTTGTATCTTTCAGCATCTCTTCACGAGTCATCAATTTGAGATCCCAGTCGTTTGTCAACGTGTGCTCGATAGACATATCCTGCTCGCGAGCAGCTCTTCCACGACCTTCGTAGTCGTCGAACAGATTAGCCGGTTCCGGGAAAGCTGTATTATTGAATATGCCTAAATGACGGGGAGCGGGCATCCAGTTACGGTGTGGGGCTTTCTGGTGATACATCATGCAGAACGGTTTGTTCTTGTCCCGTCCTTCAAGGAATTTAATTGCTTTGTCGGTAATAATATCCGTAGCATATCCTTTTTCTACGATATGTTTTCCGTCTTCCCAGAAATCAGGATCGTAATAGTCACCTTGCTCATGTTGGCCGCTAAGGATACTCCAATGGTCGAAACCTTGCGGTTCGCTGATGAGATGCCATTTGCCAATCATGGCAGTCTGGTATCCGGCTTGCTGAAGGAGTTTGGGGAATGTCTGCTGATCGCCGTTGAATGTACTTGCATTATCGGTAAAACCATTTTCGTGACTGAACTTGCCGGTGAGGATGCAAGCGCGCGAAGGTCCCGAAAGAGCATTGACAGCGTAACAATTATCAAAGCGAATACCTTCATTGGCAATCCGGTCCATATTAGGAGTTTGAATCAAATTTCCTCCATAACAGGACATCGCTTGAGTGGTGTGATCATCCGTCATCATGAAGATAATGTTCGGCTGTCTGACTTCTTCTTTCTTTTGGCTGCTGCAAGAAACGAGACTTAGTGCTGCCAATGGGAGGAGTAGGGTAGAGGAGGTGTAATAGTTTTCCATAATGATAAGAAGCCTCTCCTAAGAAAAGGGGCAGGGAGAGGCTTTGAGGCTTTTTATAGTTTGTATTTTAATGACTGTTTCTTTCCGTTTACTTTCACTTCTACTTCCAGACCGTTTTCATCGAACGCTTTGTTCTTGAATTTAGCGTCAAATTTAGGGGCATCTGCGCTTTTCTTAACCGGGTAGATAACAGTGATGTAACGTACAGCTTCTTCGCCGTCTTTTCTCACGTTGAACGATACATTCATACGTTTGTAGCGTTTGCGATAAGCTGTTGAACACCATCCTGGTTCTTTCTTCATACTCATGCCAGCAGGGCCAAAGCATTGCAGTTTCATATTGCTTCCATCCTCAAACTGTGTCAGGAACGTCATGTCTTCGCGGCTGTTGGCAATTTCTCCTTTCGGCATCTGATAGTGAAGATTGATAGAACCTTTACCGCTACCTGCCATTTCATCTACAATGACAAAGTAAGTGTTATCAACGAAGAAAACAGAACGACGGTGTTTCAGATTCTTGTAACTCGGATTTTCAGTCACTAAAGTCTGGATAGCACCTTCCGGTTGCCATAACTTTGTAACAGATTCTGTTGTCTCGAGATTTTTGTTGTCCAAGGTTACTGTGTTGTGAACACAAGTCTGACGGTGCCAGTTACGTTGTTCCATTACTTCGCCTTCACCGGCGTATACATACGAACCTGAATCCGGGAACAAATTCTTGCCGTTGAACCAAAGTTCAAATGTACCATTATCCGGCTGACAGTGCCAAAAAGCTTTCGGACCTGCCTTTACTACCATTTGGGTAGCATCCATTCCCCATGAATTACGGAATACAAAGAAGCCTGATTTCAGGAAACCTTTAGACATATAATCCGGCAATGCACCTTCTTTTCCTTCTGTAGCAAAGTATTTGATTGCCTGGTTCTTCGGGAACAGTTTGCTCCATGACTTGTAGTTTTTCACCATTTCTTTCTTTGTTGTCAACTTGGCGTCGCTGAAACATGGATTGGTGTAATCAGGGAAAGAAATGTTTGCATAGAACATAATCATGTTTTCAATGGTATCCAAATAATCTTGAGGGAATTCTTTACGGAATCCGTTGGCATCTGCGATACCTAAAGCTTTACAGAAAATGTTAATAGCTGCCAGATGATAATGTGGATCAAGTTCGAACTGTCCGCCATCTTCGTATACCTGTACGTGAATTTCACGGTTCAGAATGTCGATACCACTTTTTCTCCAAGCCGGAGCATCTTTGAATTCAGGGAAAAAGGCACCTGCATAAATCATGCGTTGAGCTTCAAACAGTAAATGGTTGCCTTGATCCGAGTAATTAGCAAGGATATGTACAGCATGTTTGTAATAGTTCACCAGGAATTCTGTCAGGAAGTCCGGAGTGAAAGAAGGGGAGGGAAGGAATAACTGGAACTGTGAAGTCTGGTCTTGCAGACGATTACTCACTTCCAGAGGACGCCATGCAAAACGTACGTTTTCTACTTCACCTTTGATTTTTCCATCACTTACCAGCTCATATTCTTTCTTGTCCATCTTCACCAACGGATTCTTTTTAATCCAATCGATATACTGGTGTGCCCATTCTTTAGCATATTTTTCATCACCGGATATGCGGTAAGCTTTTCCCATCGGAGTGAACCATTTGTGACGATGCAACTGCCAGCGCAGCTCATTATCTTTCACCGGCCAGTATTGCCAGTTGATATCTTCTCCATAATTGTAAGAAGGTTGATAACCTTTATGTACGAAGAATGTATGTTTCAATCCATCATCTGCCCATTGCTGTTCTTCTTTGCTGATGGTCACTTTGTTCAGATTAATATCCGGAGTTTTTACGTTGGTACGTGCACGGTAATAGTCCAGTAATGCTTTGGCAGCATCCTCATCTTTACCCTCCTGATGCAAAGCTTTTACTTTCTCCAGTCCCGGATAATCCAGGTTAAGGAGAGAAAAGACTTCGCTTTTCAGTTCTTGGGCACTAGCTTTGCCTACAAAACAAGCGATTGCCAGCAGAACGATATACTTTAAAGTTTTATTCATGATATAATTTACGATTTTACGATTTACAATTTACGATTGAGAACACTCTTGCTTTTGTATTATTGGATCATTCTCAACTCTCCATTCTCAACTCTCAACTTCTTCAATTCCATGAATCTCTTTAATGCTTCCAGATAATAATAGTCAGCATAGTTCAGTGGAGTATCGATTTCAGAGCCGTTAGGCAGTGAACCGACAGAATGCATCAGAATGAAGCCCTGATTGTCACCCACTTTTGCAAGATATGCGTCGCTTGACAAACTCTTCAGAATCTTTTCCGCATAATCCAGATATTTCTGTCCGTCGGGAACCATGGTGCTTAGTTCGATCATGGCAGAAGCAGTGACAGAGGCAGCAGATACATCGCGCGGAGTTTCTTTAGTTACAGGAGCATCATAATCCCAGTAAGGAATGGCATCCTCCGTTTTTACGCGGTCCATAATCATATCGGCTATATCCTTTGCAAAGTTCAGGAAAATGCTGTCATTTGTTTCACGGAAGCAAGCGGTATATCCATATATAGCCCATGCTTGTCCGCGTGCCCATGAAGAATCATCGTTCTTTCCTTGGAAAGTTTGTTTGCTTTCCACTGTACCGTCGTTGTTATAGCTTATTACATGCCAGCAGGTATAATCCGGACGGAAGTGATTATGCATGGTTGTCATGGCATGTTTGATAGCAATGTCTTTATATTTATTGTCACCTGTCGCTTTTGCTACATTAAACAGAAGATCGAGGTTCATCATATTGTCGATAATAACCGGGAAGTTCCATGTTCCGAAATCCCATGAACGGATAGCACCGATAGAGTCGTTGAAACGACCGCAGAGGTTATCGGCAGTTTCCCTCATCACAGCAGCGATGGTATCGTTAGGTGAAAGACGCTCTGCATTGCCATAGCTGCAGTTGACCATGAATCCCAAATCATGTGTACCTTTATAATAGCGTACCGGATTCAGAAGATTGGTATATTCGATTGCTTGAGTTTTCAGTGTATCGTTTCCTGTCAGTTCGTATGCATACCATAATGAACCGGGGAAGAAACCGCTCGTCCAGTCATAAACGTTGCAGAGGCGACGTTTGCCTAATTGCTCGGCAGTAGGTTGTGCACGTAGGGAATCTTTGAATGTTAATGAATCTCTTTCCAACTGACGGCAAAGGAAATCCATGTCATAGCCGGTACGGATGGAGCGCGGCAACATCCCTGTACCACTAACTTCTTCAGCAGAAAGTTGTAATTGGGCAGAAGCTACATCCAGTCCTTTTTTTATCCAACTGTAGTCTTCCTTTGGGGTTGTCTGGCACGACGTGAGTGCAATACTAACCGAAGCAAAGAGAACAAGTTTCATTTTCATGTTATTCATTTTAAGTGATTGTTTTTAGAAGTTTTGTAACTGATGCAAAAGTAACCGAAAGACAAAACTTTCCGTTGCAGGATTGTCCAAAAGGAGTTCGAACTCTACTTTTCAAGTTTTGATTTTGTTGAAAAAGGTTTTAATTTTCTCCAATAAGGAAGTATCTGAGTATTTATAATGATACTTTTATAGCTGTCACACCCTTATTGGAGAATATTTTTAAGTTTATTCAATTAATTATTTCCAACCGGAATTTTGCTCGAATGAAGTCATTAATTTCATATCACGTTGTGGAATCGGTAATAATTCGTGTTTACCTTTTTTTGTAAAGTCTACGCAAATATAAGCAGGGTCACCGCACCAATCTACCAAATCTTGTGCTGTTTTGCGAATGCTTTCATAATAAATACCCCAGCGAATCAAATCTTGACGTCTATGACCCTCGTAAGCTAACTCATAAGCACGTTCGTCTCGAATAGCTTGTTGGAATGTATCGTGATCCATTCCGGCTTTAAGGTCGGAAGAACTGTTTGCCGAACTTACAGGCAAACCAAATCCACGACGGCGAACCATATTGATAGCTTCATATGCCTCAGCAGTAGGAGCACCTTTCCATTCATTTAACGCTTCGGCATAAAGCAATAATACGTCAGCATAACGTAATACATACCAATTTATATTCGAGAAGTCTGCATTAATTAGGTAATTGCTAGCATTTACGTACTTTTCTGTATCCCATTTTGCGGGGCAACATCCATTATCGTATGCTTTTTTTGCTTTTGCACTTCCTGCATCAGAAATGGCTGTTTCAAAGCTTTCAGCGTTAATAGGTATTTTAACGCCATTTTCACCAGTTGCTTCAATTTTGCCATATTTATAATCTGCGAAAGAGATAGACCAACGTTTGTCACTTTGGCGATCTTTCCAATCACGCAGGAATGTACTCACTACTCTCCAGTTTCCTGCATTACGCACACTTCTGATTCCAGACGCTGAAACTCCATTCCATTTACCAATACGTCCACATGGGTCTTGAGAAGAAGTCCCCGTCACAGTTGGAGCATAGAAACTGGCTTCAATCAAACTTTCGTCTGAATCCCAAACTCCATTACAGGTATTTCGCCAAAGTTGTTCATAATCACTTAATAAGTGGTGTTTGCCCGACTCTACGAGAATTTTAGCTGTTTTAGCTGCTTCTTCCCATTTACTTTTATCATTAATAGGATATCCTGCCCATGTTGCATATACTTTTGTTAATAATCCTAGCGCAGCTCCTTTGGAGAAACGGAAACTATTATCAGAACGTATCTGGTCATCCTGTGCATAAGGTAAGTTTTCAATTGCGAACTTAAGATCGGCTTCGATAAATTTGTAAACATCCTCCGGTGCAGCCTGCACGAAAGTTGAAGGATGCTGGTAAGATTGAGCGGTGTTGGTAATTAATGCTATGTTTCCATACCAACGAACTAACTCAAAGTAATACAAAGCACGTAGTGCCCGTGCTTCAGCCATATAAATAACAGCTTTTGGCACATCTGTTTCAGGATTGAATTTGCTCACATTACTTTGCAAAGTCTCGATAAAATCATTCGCATCATAAACTGCACCATAGAGTGCCGACCAAGTGCTTTGAACTTCCGATTGAGTAGCTGTGTATGCATTAGCCGGAACTAGTCTTACACCATTAGTACTGTTTCCTTCACATTTGGCTAGATCAGTTGGAATAGTGAACAACAGTGATAACTGATATCCGTAAATACCCCCTTGAATCATGTCTCTGTATACACCTAACAGTACATTCTGTGCTTCAGCAGCATTTCTCATGTAGGTCTGCTTATCTACTTCCGTGAAGGTTTGTTCATCCAATGAACAAGACGAAAATATAAAGCCTGTCTCTTATACACATCTCCGAGCCCACGAGACATGCGCAGAT
>ENA-OZHC01000724-OZHC01000724.1-human-gut-metagenome-genome-assembly--contig:-NODE-724-length-13645-cov-6.758131_pt1 | contig 13645 bp, 9 predicted proteins | sample MGYA00244043_ERZ653680 | MGnify/ENA primary metagenome ERZ653680 (study PRJEB26926, sample SAMN06165323) | human gut metagenome | biome: ENVO:00009003; feature: ENVO:2100002; material: ENVO:00002003...
CCGATTATATCTTCGAGTCCAGCTGGGAAGTATGTAATAAAGTGGGAGGGATATATACCGTCTTGTCGACACGGGCAAATACATTACAGGAAAAATTCCGCGACAGAATTTTCTTCATAGGTCCTGATGTGTGGCAAGGAAAGGAGAACCCTCTATTCATCGAGTCGGATAACCTATGTGCTGCCTGGAAAGAGCATGCGCTTGAGAAAGACGAACTTTCTGTCCGTGTGGGACGATGGAATATCCCCGGTGAACCCATAGTCATTCTTGTTGATTTCCAACCTTTTTTTGAAAAGAAAGACGATATATACACAGAAATGTGGAATCGTTATCAAGTAGATTCGTTGCACGCCTATGGCGATTACGACGAGGCTTCTATGTTTTCCTATGCCGCAGGAAGAGTGGTGGAGAGTTTCTATCGCTACAACCTGACGGAAACGGATAAGGTGGTATATCAGGCACATGAATGGATGACTGGAATGGGAGCACTTTATGTACAGGAAGCTGTGCCGGAGGTTGCTACTATTTTTACGACCCATGCTACGTCTATCGGTCGTTCCATTGCCGGCAATAATAAGCCGTTGTATGACTATCTGTTTGCTTATAATGGCGACCAGATGGCGCAGGAACTGAACATGCAATCGAAACACTCGATTGAGAAACAGACTGCACATTATGTAGACTGTTTTACTACGGTGAGTGAAATAACCAATAATGAATGCAAGGAATTACTGGATAAACCGGCAGATGTTGTTCTGATGAACGGTTTTGAAGATGATTTTGTGCCGAAAGGAAGCACGTTTACCGGCAAGCGTAAGCGCGCACGTACCTTGATGCTTAGTGTTGCCAATAAATTATTGGGAACAAATCTGGGTGATGATACGTTAATTGTCGGAACCAGTGGGCGATATGAGTTTAAGAATAAAGGTATTGATGTTTTTTTGGAATCATTAAACCGCTTGAACAGGGATAAGAAACTGCATAAGAATGTGTTGGCATTCATCAATGTACCCGGTTGGGTGGGAGAGCCTCGCGAGGATTTGCAGGCACGTTTGAAGAGCAAAGATAAGTTCGACACTCCCCTCGAAGTACCGTTTATCACTCATTGGCTGCATAATATGACTCATGACCAGGTGTTGGACATGTTGAAATATCTGGGAATGGGCAATCGTCCGGAAGATAAGGTAAAGGTGATTTTTGTTCCTTGTTATCTGGATGGTCGTGATGGTATCATGAATAAAGAATATTATGATATATTGCTGGGGCAGGATTTGAGTGTCTATGCTTCTTATTACGAACCGTGGGGATATACTCCGCTGGAAAGTGTAGCTTTCCATGTACCGACAATCACTACTGATTTGGCAGGATTCGGACTTTGGGTAAACAGTCTGAAGAACCAGCATGGCATTAACGATGGAGTGGAAGTGCTGCATCGTTCGGACTATAATTATTCGGAAGTAGCGGATGGTATCAAAGATACGATTACGTTATTTGCGGATAAAACGGAGAAAGAAGTGAAGGAAATTCGTAAGCGTGCTGCCGAAGTGGCAGAACAAGCTTTATGGAAGCACTTTATACAATATTATTATGAGGCTTATGATATCGCTTTGCGTAATGCAAGGATACGTCAGCTGAGTTAAGAAAGAAATTATTTATCAATAAGTAAACGTAAACATTATGAAAATCAAAGTTAGTAATGTGAATACTCCCAACTGGAAAGAGGTTACTGTAAAATCACGTATACCGGAAGAGTTGGAGAAGTTGTCTGAAATCGCACGCAACATTTGGTGGGCATGGAATTTTGAAGCGACTGAACTGTTTAGAGATCTAGATCCGGAACTTTGGAAAGAATGTGGACAGAATCCAGTACTGTTGTTGGAACGTATGAGCTATGAGAAGCTGGAAGCGCTGGCAAAAGACAAGGTGATTCTAAGAAGAATGAATGAAGTTTATACTAAATTCAGAGATTACATGGATGTGAAGCCGGATGAGCAACGCCCATCTATAGCTTATTTCAGCATGGAATATGGCTTGAGCAGCGTCCTGAAAATATATTCCGGTGGTCTGGGCGTATTGGCTGGTGACTATCTGAAAGAGGCTTCCGACAGCAATGTTGATTTGTGTGCGGTAGGTTTCTTGTATCGTTACGGCTATTTTACTCAAACGTTGTCTATGGATGGACAGCAGATTGCCAACTACGAAGCGCAAAACTTCGGTCAACTTCCTATTGAACGTGTAATGGATGCCAATGGTCAGCCATTGATAGTTGACGTTCCTTATCTTGATTATTTTGTTCATGCAAACGTATGGCGTGTAAACGTTGGACGTATTTCTTTGTATCTGCTTGATACGGACAATGAGATGAACAGCGAATTCGACCGTCCTATCACTCACCAGCTTTATGGCGGCGACTGGGAAAACCGTTTGAAGCAAGAAATATTGTTGGGTATCGGTGGTATCCTGACTTTGAAAGCATTGGGCATCAAGAAAGATGTTTATCACTGTAATGAAGGACATGCTGCATTAATCAATGTTCAGCGTATCTGTGACTATGTAGCTACAGGATTGACTTTCGATCAAGCTATAGAGTTGGTTCGTGCTTCTTCTCTTTACACTGTTCATACTCCGGTCCCTGCAGGTCACGACTATTTTGATGAAGGTCTGTTTGGCAAATATATGGGTGGTTATCCTTCCAGAATGGGTATTTCATGGGATGACTTGATGGATCTTGGACGTAACAATCCGGGTGACAAGGGCGAACGTTTCTGTATGTCTGTTTTTGCTTGCAACACTTCACAGGAAGTGAACGGTGTGAGCTGGCTGCACGGAAAAGTTTCTCAAGAAATGTTCTCTTCGATCTGGAAAGGTTATTTCCCGGAAGAAAGCCACGTGGGATATGTAACGAATGGTGTTCACTTCCCGACTTGGAGTGCAACAGAATGGAAAGAATTGTACTTTAAATATTTCAACGAAAATTTCTGGTTCGATCAATCTAATCCTAAGATTTGGGAAGCTATCTACAATGTGCCCGATGAAGAGATTTGGAAGACTCGCATGACAATGAAGAATAAGTTGGTTGACTATATCCGTAAGTCATTCCGCGATACATGGTTGAAGAACCAGGGAGATCCTTCCCGTATCGTTTCGCTGATGGATAAGATCAATCCGAATGCATTGTTGATTGGTTTCGGTCGTCGTTTTGCTACTTACAAACGTGCACACTTGTTGTTCACCGACTTGGATCGTCTTTCTAAGATTGTGAATAACCCTGATTATCCGGTACAATTCCTGTTTACAGGTAAAGCTCATCCGCACGATGGAGCAGGGCAGGGCTTGATTAAGCGTATTATCGAGATCTCTCGTCGTCCGGAATTCCTGGGTAAGATTATCTTCCTCGAGAATTACGATATGCAACTGGCTCGTCGTCTGGTTTCCGGCGTTGATATCTGGTTGAATACTCCGACTCGTCCGTTGGAAGCATCCGGTACATCTGGTGAAAAAGCTTTGATGAACGGTGTTGTCAATTTCTCCGTATTAGACGGATGGTGGCTGGAAGGTTACCGTGAAGGTGCAGGTTGGGCGTTGACTGAAAAACGTACTTACCAGAATCAGGAACATCAGGATCAGCTGGATGCTGCTACTATTTACAGTATTCTTGAAACTGAAATCCTTCCGTTGTATTATGCACGTAATAAGAAGGGATATTCTGAAGGCTGGATCAAAGTGGTGAAGAATTCTATCGCACAGATTGCTCCTCATTATACCATGAAGCGTCAGTTGGATGATTACTATAGCAAGTTCTATTGCAAACTGGCAAAACGTTTCCAGACTTTGGCTGCTAACGATAATGCAAAAGCAAAAGAAATCGCAGCTTGGAAAGAAGATGTGGTTGCTAAATGGGATTCTATTGAAATCGTATCTTGTGACAAGGTAGAAGAGCTGAAGAATGGTGATATCGAAAGCGGAAAAGAATATACTATTACTTACGTTATCGATGAAAAAGGCTTGAATGATGCAGTGGGACTTGAATTGGTTACTACTTACACAACTGCAGACGGAAAACAACATGTTTATTCTGTAGAACCGTTCAGTGTAGTCAAGAAAGAAGGCGACTTGTATACATTCCAGGTTAAACACAGCTTGTCAAATGCAGGTAGTTTCAAGGTGTCTTACCGTATGTTCCCGAAGAATCCGGAACTTCCACACCGTCAGGACTTCTGCTACGTACGTTGGTTTATCTAATTGCTTGAGTAAAAGTAGGGGAGTATATCTCCCTCACTTTCATACATACATTCAGCCCCTGTATTCTTTGAGAATGACAGGGGCTGAATTTTTTATCTGTTTGGAGAGTGGGGTGTAAAGTCTCGCAAATAAAAAAGACTGTCTCATTTTCTATTTGAGACAGTCTTGTATAAATTTCAAGGCCTTTGGAAAAGCCTTTCTTTGGATCTGTTATTTAACAGCTTCTGCAATTTTAGCTTGAAGTTCTTCTCCGTGCAGACCGCGAGCAATAATCTTACCGCTACCATCGATCAATACAGTGTGAGGAATGCTGTTTACAGCATAAAGCTGTGCACCTTCACTTTGCCAGAATTTCAGGTCGGACATTTGCGGCCAAGTCATGTCTAGCTTCTTGATTGCTTCTTTCCATGCAGCACCATCCTGATCGAGAGATACACCTACGATTTCGAAGTTTTTGCCTTTGTACTTAGCGTATGTTTCTACTAGGTTAGGCATTTCGCGACGGCAAGGACCGCACCAGCTAGCCCAGAAGTCAACCAATACCACTTTTCCTTTGCCTACATAATCAGACAACTTCACTGTCTTTCCTTCCGGAGTCTGCATTTCGAAATCAACAAATTGAGTACCTACAGCAGTCTTTTTCTGCTTGTCAGTCATCTCTTTGATTCTTACGATTGTTTCGTCATTCTGGAAATTCGCAGGAATTTGTTGCAACAAAGCTTCATTTTCGTCCGTAGAGTTATTGTAGAAAGTTTGTTTAAACAAGAATACTCCAACCGGGTTGGTGATATTCTTTTGTACGCCTTCTTTGATTGCTTTGTCATATTGTTCTTCCAGCTGAGCACCTTCTTTTTGTTTGGCCTCTTTCTGCTCATCACTTAAAGATGTATTACCCATTGCCTCATAAATGGCATTCATTTTTTTGCTGATGTCATTGATTTGAGCTCTGATTTCCTGGTATGCATCGTTGTTGGGAGTACCGGTAACAGCGTCATTATCCTTGGTCAGGGCAACGTTGATTTTTCCGTTTTCCAGGAAGAAGTCGATCATCAACGGTTCTCCGTTCACTTCACAAGTGACATAACGGCTAACCACAGAGTCTTGTGTGCCTTCAAAGGTAAAAGTACCTTTGGTGATAACGGCTGTATCTAGTTTGGTCAGATTTCTACCATTGGCTTCCTGAAGATAAACGGTGTCACCATCGCTTGCACCTTCTACTGTGCCTGTAATAGTGTATCCGGCTTTGTTTCCGCCAGTACAAGCTATCATGCTTAACGCTGCCGTTGCAATAACTAAATAAGTAAACTTTTTCATGCTTTTGTAAAATTGGTGAATAAATATTTATGCAAAGATAGATTTTTTTTCTGTCGGGCATCGAAAAACACTGTTATATTAGATTAACACGTAGGTGGAAACCGCAGAAATGTGTACCTTTGCAGCCCAAACTTTAGTATGAATATGCAAGAAGATAAATCCATCATTGAGGTGAGCCATGTCTCGAAGTATTTTGGCGAGAAAACAGCATTGGATGATGTGACTCTGAACGTGAAAAAGGGTGAGTTTGTCACTATACTTGGTCCTTCCGGTTGCGGTAAAACCACGTTGTTGCGTCTCATTGCCGGTTTTCAGACGGCTTCGGAAGGCGAGATCCGAATTTCGGGGATGGAAATAACACAAACCCCTCCCCACAAGCGCCCGGTGAATACGGTATTTCAGAAATATGCCTTATTCCCGCACTTGAATGTATATGACAACATTGCTTTCGGTCTGAAACTTAAAAAGACACCGAAACAAACCATTGAGAAGAAAGTGAAAGCTGCTTTAAAAATGGTAGGTATGACGGACTATGAATACCGCGATGTGGATTCTCTTTCCGGCGGTCAGCAACAACGTGTAGCCATTGCCCGTGCCATTGTGAATGAGCCGGAAGTGTTGCTTCTGGATGAACCGCTGGCAGCGCTCGACCTGAAAATGCGTAAGGATATGCAAATGGAGCTCAAAGAAATGCATAAATCTTTGGGTATAACGTTTGTTTATGTCACTCACGATCAGGAAGAGGCACTTACGTTGAGTGATACGATTGTCGTGATGAGTGAAGGAAGGATTCAGCAGATCGGTACGCCGATTGATATATACAATGAACCTATCAACTCTTTTGTTGCCGACTTTATTGGAGAAAGTAATATCCTCAATGGTACCATGATTCATGATAAGCTGGTACGCTTCTGCGGTACGGAGTTTGAATGTGTGGATGAAGGATTTGGTGAAAATGTCCCGGTAGATGTAGTTATCCGTCCGGAAGATCTTTATATTTTCCCCGTTTCTGAAATGGCACAGTTGGTAGGCGTGGTAGAGACTTCTATTTTCAAAGGTGTACATTATGAAATGACTGTGATGTGCGGCGGATATGAGTTTCTAGTGCAGGATTACCATCATTTTGAAGTAGGAGCGGAAGTCGGACTGCTGGTGAAGCCGTTTGATATTCATATTATGAAGAAAGAGCGTATCTGCAATACGTTTGAAGGAAAATTGTTAGATGCTACTCATGTGGAATTTCTGGGCTGTAACTTTGAATGTACTTCGGTGGAAGATATAGCTGCCGATACGAATGTCAAAGTGGAAGTAGACTTTGAAAAAGTGATTCTTCAGGATAATGAAGAAGACGGAACGCTGACAGGTGAGGTGAAATTCATCCTTTACAAGGGTGACCATTATCATCTGACTGTATTGTCAGATTGGGATGAGAATGTATTTGTAGATACGAACGATGTATGGGACGATGGAGACCGTGTGGGTATTACCATTCCTCCAGATGCCATTCGTATAATTAAAATAACCGATTAACAGGAAAGGAAGTGAATAAGAGGTTTATAGTCTTTTTGTCATCGCGTAAGAGTTGGACTCTCCCTTACATTATTTTTTCGGCGATCTTTGTGATTATACCGCTGTTTTTAATTGTCGTATATGCCTTTACCGATGATAGCGGTCATTTGACACTCGCCAATTTTCAGAAGTTTTTCGAACATCCCGAAGCGATCAATACCTTTGTTTATTCTATCGGTATTGCCATCATTACCACCCTTATTTGTGTTTTACTGGGTTATCCTGCAGCATGGATATTGAGTAACAGTAAGTTGAACCGTTCCAAGACGATGGTCGTACTATTTATTCTGCCGATGTGGGTAAATATTCTCGTGCGTACCCTTGCCACTGTGGCGCTGTTCGACTTTTTCAGTGTACCATTGGGCGAGGGAGCATTGATATTCGGTATGGTATACAACTTTATCCCCTTTATGATTTATCCTATCTACAACACATTGCAGAAGATGGATCATAGTTATATTGAAGCTGCGCAAGATTTAGGAGCTAATCCGGTGCAAGTCTTTTTGAAAGCAGTTCTTCCGCTTTCCATGCCGGGAGTGATGAGTGGGATTATGATGGTGTTCATGCCGACTATATCGACATTTGCCATTGCCGAGTTGCTGACAATGAATAACATCAAACTCTTTGGTACGACGATTCAGGAAAATATCAATAACAGTATGTGGAACTATGGAGCAGCACTTTCGCTTATTATGTTGCTACTGATCGCTGCTACTTCTTTGTTTAGTACCGATGATAAGGAGAATTCAAACGAAGGAGGCGGGCTATGGTAAGAAAGATAGTTGTACAGACTTATTTGTGGATATTGCTATTCTTGCTTTATTCTCCTATCGTAATCATTGTGATCTATTCATTTACAGAGGCGAAAGTTTTAGGAAACTGGACCGGTTTTTCTACCAAACTTTATTCTTCGCTATTCACTACCGGTGCTCATCATTCGTTGATGAATGCATTGATTAATACAATTACTATCGCTCTATTAGCTGCAACGGTATCTACATTATTAGGAAGCATTGCTGCTATCGGTATATTCAATCTGAAAGCCCGTTCCCGCAAAGCGATTGGATTTGTGAATAGTATTCCTATTCTGAATGGCGATATTATCACCGGTATATCACTGTTTCTTTTGTTTGTATCCTTAGGAATCACGCAAGGCTACACAACCGTAGTGCTTGCTCATATTACTTTTTGTACGCCATACGTTGTCTTGAGTGTATTGCCTCGTTTGAAGCAGATGAATCCGAATATTTATGAAGCTGCCCTCGACCTGGGAGCTACTCCTATGCAGGCCTTGTGGAAAGTCATTGTTCCGGAGATTCGTCCGGGAATGATTAGTGGTTTTATGCTTGCATTGACCCTGTCCATTGATGATTTTGCCGTAACTGTCTTTACTATCGGTAATCAAGGTTTGGAGACGCTTTCTACTTATATCTATGCCGATGCCCGTAAGGGAGGTTTGACCCCTGAACTTCGTCCGCTTTCGGCTATTATTTTTGTCGTGGTACTGGCGTTATTGATTGTCATCAATTACCGGGCAGGAAAAACGAAGAAAAAAGATTAATAGACTATCAAATGTGCTACTACGTAAATAAAATGAAAAGAATAATTCCTGCTATCCTGCTCTTATTGGCTTTGACTGGGTGTTATAATTCCGGTGAACCTCGCGAGCGGGTTCTTAAAATCTATAACTGGGCAGATTACATCGGTGAAGGTGTACTTGAGGATTTCCAGGCATATTATAAAGAACAGACTGGTGAGAATATCCGTATCGTTTACCAGACATTCGACATCAACGAGATCATGCTGACGAAGATTGAAAAAGGACATGAAGATTTTGATGTTGTTTGTCCTTCGGAATACATCATCGAACGTATGCTGAAGAAGCATTTGTTGTTGCCTATCGATACGAATTTTGCACATTCTCCCAATTACATGAATAATGTGGCTCCATTTATCCGCGAACAAATCAATAAATTGAGTCAGCCGGGTGAGAAAGCGAGCCGCTATGCTGTGTGTTATATGTGGGGAACGGCTGGAATTTTGTATAATCGGGCTTATGTGCCCGATTCGGTAGCCCTGTCCTGGGATTGCCTTTGGAATAAAAAGTATACTGGAAAGATCCTGATGAAGGATAGTTATCGTGATGCTTATGGAACAGCTATAATCTATGCGCATGCAAAAGAACTGAAGGAGGGAACAGTGACAGTGGAAGAACTGATGAACGACTACTCTCCACGTGCGATGGAACTGGCTGAAAAATACCTGAAAGCCTTGAAACCGAATATTGCCGGCTGGGAAGCGGATTTCGGCAAGGAGATGATGACGAAGAATAAAGCCTGGTTGAATATGACTTGGAGTGGCGACGCAATCTGGGCGATTGAAGAGGCCAATGCGGTAGGAGTGGACTTGGATTATGAAGTTCCCGAAGAAGGAAGTAATATCTGGTATGACGGTTGGGTGATTCCGAAATATGCCAAGAATCCGGAAGCAGCCAGTTATTTTATAAACTTTATGTGCCGCCCGGACATTGCTTTGCGGAATATGGATTTCTGCGGATATGTAAGTTCTATAGCTACGCCCGAAATACTGGAAGAAAAGATAGACACGACCCTTCATTATTATGCCGATTTAAGTTACTTTTTCGGACCGGGTGCAGACAGCATACAAATTGATAAGATACAATATCCGGATCGTAAAGTAGTGGAACGTTGTGCCATGATTCGTGACTTTGGCGATAAGACAAAAGAAGTTCTTGATATTTGGTCGCGTATTAAAGGAGATAATTTGGGAGTTGGCATCACTATTCTTATTTTCGTTGTGGTTGCATTGATGAGTGGTTGGATGATTTATAAAAGATGGCAACGTTATAGTCGTCAGAAACAACAGAGGCGCAGAAGCAGAAGGAAAAAGATTAAGAGGAATTAGTTTTTCCGGATTACAAACATAAAATAAATAACGCGAAAATAAAAAGATATCTGCAGTAAGAAATAAGAAGTACGGTGAACAGAATGTTGGTGGCAGGATGTTCACCGTATTTTGTTTTTATCGTCTTTTCATATTCCGAAGAATATCTTTGGTATTCTTGTCTACCCGGAAAGACTCAATTGTTTTTTGCAGTGCCTTGTTGTAAGTCCAGTTATCTAATGTGCTATGTTTCAGGTATTCCATTGTCTTTTGGGGAAATTTGATGAAACACAGTGATAGCATCCATGCCATGCCCATGCGTGCATAATAGGCGTCATGATTGAATAAATCAGCATATTCCAGTAACGAATCGATATGTTCGTCATCCACATAGTGGAAAAGCATCACAATCCCGAAGCGTATTTCAAATTCTTTAGAGGATTTCAGATAAGGTTGGATAAATTGCCATACGGTTTCTTTCCCTTTTTTTACAGCAGTTTTCAGTTCACTGCAGAAAATGTCGCATACAGCCCAATTATCTATACGTGGAATGAACATCGTTACATATTTCATTTGTTCTTCAAGTTCCACTTTTGCCAATCCGATGGTCATTCCCTGAAGCATTGTTTCTTCATAATAGCTTGTATCGGTTGACTCAACAAACGTACGCCAGTCCTCTTTCTTTATAATTTCTTTGGCCATTATCCGCAGTTGGGGGATGCGTACACCAAGAATGTTGTTAGCTCCCGGAAGGAGGGAAGAATGAAATTCCTGATATTTGTTATCTACGAATGCTTGTAATTCTTTCCGGATGTTTTCTGTTGTAGTCATTTTCGTATAGTTGGTTATTTCACAAAGGTATAAAAAAAGAGTATGCGCATCATGTGCCGGCATACTCTTTTTTGAGGTAATTCCCATCATAATGAAAATACTTAGGGAAAGTTTATACGATTCGTCATTTTTTGACCATGTCGAAACTGAATGTAGTAATCGGGAAGGTTTTAAGCGGTTGTCCTTCTACTTCCACTTTGGTTGCTTTGATTACAAATGTAAGTTTTTTATCTTTATATGTATATTGGCCCTTTTCTTCCGCTTCTATGGTTACTTTTACCGTAATTTGAGGGGCTTCTTCTCCGTCTATTTGTACTTGGCTCGGGAGCGTATATTTTATTTCCAAAGGTTCAGGTTTTAGTTGAAGTAGAATGGAGCCTTTGCTATCATCACTAAAGGCAGCAGTAAAAGGAATGTTGTAATTGATATCGCCCAGATTCTCAATAATAATTTCGGCAGTTCCTTCATCGACGATACTTTTGATGAGATCGTCTACCGGGAGTTTTTTAATCATTACCTGATTGTCTTTTACTTCAGCGGTAACGGTAGCTCCTTCCGGCTGTTCTTCTTTTGGGGAATTAGTTTGTGGGTTAACGGACGGATCAGACGCTGTCAACATGGTGCCGGAATAGCTTCCATCCACATCTTTAAGGGAATATACGGGAATGTCTGAATCATCATCGTTGCTACATGCGGTAAAAGTGGTTATCAGGCCTAACGCCGCTACAAGGAAAACAAAGCGATTAAAACAACGAGCTTTTTTTATTTCAGTTAAAGTTTTCATACTGTTTAAAATTAGATTATTAATTTTCAAAATTAAGGTGTACGTACATAGGGTAAATGCCGGTAATTGTGAAATACTGCATTAGGAAATAAAAAAACAGAAAGTTTTTTGCAAGGACACTGTTGCTTAAAGGTCCCATCCATCAGGACCTTTAAGCAAATAGCAGACTTCCTGTGCTATTGTTTTTTCGTAATAGATTCACTGGGCGTTATTCCAAAATATTCTTTGTATTTGTGGCGGAAGTTTTTCAGATTCTTCAATCCGATCATTTCCGGAACCACATTTACAGAACATTTCCCACTTTCCAACAGTTCACGGGCTTTTTCCATACGAACCCGGTATATAAAATATTTAGGTGCTTCTCCTGTCAGCGATTTCCATTTATTGAAAAATGTGGTTCTGCTCATATATAGTTCGGATGCGACTTCGTCGATAGTCAGGTTTTCCTGATCTATATTTTTTAGAATGTAATCTTTCACGCGATTGATGAATATGTAATTATTTTCATTCGGGACCTCGTTCTCTTTTACCTTTAAGAATTGTTCCCCGAATATTTTTTGCAGGAATGATTTTCTAAGGAAACGACTGTTTTTGATTAGAACGTTCATTTCTATTTTTAAATCCTCTACATGAAAAGGGGTATGTAAAAAGACATCGGCCAAAGAATTCTCTCTTGTGTTGCGTAGTCTGCTATCCAGATATGAACCATAAAGAATAATGGGTATGATGGAGGTTGCTCCGGATGTTTTCAGCCTTGATGAAAGCTCATTTCCGTACATCCCATGTAGCATCATGTCACAAATCACGATGTCCGGGTATTCTTCTCTGATGTATGTCAGAGCCTCCGAACCGTTGCTGAAACTTTTCACAATAAAATTTTCAGATAAGCGTGTTTCCAGATAAGCTCTGAAGTCTGGATTACTGTCGGCAAGAAGTACAGTGGGTTTGGCAGACTTTCTTTTATGAGTCTCTTTGCAGAATAGAGAGTCAATCCTTTTTTCTTCCTGACTGGTTGTGATCTGTATGGGAGCATATTCCGATATATTTTTATGCATATATTTCAATGGAAATCTTAATAAAATACTGTGTTGGGAATGATTAATGAGAATTTTACCGTTACACAGTCTTATCAGTTTCTTGCAAAACACGCTTTTTATAAAATTATATTCAAGTTCTTCTCCTCGTTTGAGCAACTGGCGCTTTTTACATTTGTAACATTGGGCCAATCTTCTGCTCTCAAAATCAGTTATTTTAATTTGCCAGTTTTGCGGATTTGTAGAGATAACCAAAATAATTGTTTGTTTTTGTCCAGCGTGGTCTATGGCATTTCTTATGAATTTGTCAATGATTGGAGAAACCTTGCCAGGATCGAACCAGGCACTGGCATACTTGAATTCTGTCTTCACTTCCAGTTTTATCTGATTATTTGTAGCATGGTTTTTTAAAGTGTCTGCTTTATTTCTGATAAATTTTCCCAATTCATATTCTGCAATATCCATCCTTCCGGAATAAGTAAATAACTCTTTTAAGTTCATTAGTTTGGCTAAATGTTCGTTGAGGCAATCAATATTTCGGATTGCCAATAATAACTCTCGTTTGTTTTTTTCGGGACAGTTTTCATTGTATGCAGTTCTCAAAGGATTGTGAATCAATGCTATCGGGGTACGAATATTCTCGAAAGAATCCATGAAATATTGGATTCCTTCTCTTAAAAGATTCTTTTCTTTTTGTATAAAGATGAGATAAGACAGAATCCAATAAATTGAAAATCCTCCTGCTATGAGCAATGAAATTATGTTCAACTGATAAATAAGAGGTATAGTTATGATAACGGGAATGAGAGGCGATGTTGTTATTGAGTATTTCATATTAGTTTGTTTTTAATAGAGCCACTTAGATGAGATACACCTATTTCCTTGGTATAGGATAAAAGAGGAAATTCACTGTAACTATGGTTTTATATCTGTCTCTTATACACATCTCCGAGCCCACGAGACATGC
>ENA-OZHC01000735-OZHC01000735.1-human-gut-metagenome-genome-assembly--contig:-NODE-735-length-13447-cov-5.520983_pt1 | contig 13447 bp, 8 predicted proteins | sample MGYA00244043_ERZ653680 | MGnify/ENA primary metagenome ERZ653680 (study PRJEB26926, sample SAMN06165323) | human gut metagenome | biome: ENVO:00009003; feature: ENVO:2100002; material: ENVO:00002003...
TGGGCTCGGAGATGTGTATAAGAGACAGTAATAAGATAGTTAATAATAAAAAGAAGCCTGTTGAAAGGAAAAATAAAAATTTCCTTTTGACAGGCTTCTTTATTTTTGTAAAAAAGACACTGAAATAGTTTGTTTTATCTTTTTTTTTCCTTAAGTTTATAGCGTGATAAGTGAAACTCACAGAGTTATTAACCATTAAATTTATAAATATGAGAACAATAACATTTAATGAACTTCGCAGAATTAAAGATTCATTACCTACTGGTAGTATGCATAGAATAGCCGATGAGCTCGGATTGAACGTCGATACAGTTAGAAACTTTTTTGGCGGTCACAATTTCAAAGAGGGTAAGAGTGTTGGGATACATTTAGAGCCTGGTCCGGATGGTGGTTTGGTTATGTTGGATGATACTACCGTCCTTGATAGAGCTCTAAAAATTCTAGATGAAATGAATGCCAGTGCTGAGCCTGTTCGAGCTTAAGAAAAGAAAGTTATAAATGAATCCCAATTGATAGACAAACAATTGGGATTTCTTATTTGTTTATAAAGTAAAAACAGTTGATTATGGAAGACAAGTTAGTAACCTTAGCTATTCTGACTTATGCAAAAGCTCAGATATTGAAGAATGTGCTTGAGAATGAAGGTATTGAAACCTATATTCATAATGTAAATCAAATACAACCTGTAGTGTCTTCAGGTGTGCGCTTACGTATAAAAGAAAGCGATCTACCGCGTGCATTGAAGATAACTGAGAGCTCGGCTTGGCTTTCTGAAGAGGTAGTGGGAGGGAAGTCACCCAAAGTAGAAAAGGAGAGTAACAAGGTCTTAATTCCTGTAGACTTTTCTAATTATTCAATGAAGGCATGTGAGTTTGGTTTTAATTTTGCTCAGAATATGGGAGCGGAAGTTGTGCTGCTTCATGTTTACTTTACACCAATCTATACCACATCATTACCTTATGGAGATGTTTTTAATTATCAGCTTACAGATGATGAAAATGTAAAAAACATATTACAAAAAGTTCATGCAGACTTAAACTCTTTATCTGACAAGGTAAAAGCAAAAGTAGCTTCAGGAGAGTTTCCGAATGTAAAATATAATTGTGTGTTGCGTGAAGGTATTCCAGAAGAGGAAATTCTTCGTTATTCGAAGGAATATCGGCCACGTATTGTTATTATGGGGACTCGTGGTAAAAATCAGAAAGATATAGATTTAATTGGTAGTGTAACTGCTGAGGTAATTGAGCGAAACCGTGTACCAGTTTTAGCCATTCCCGAGAATACTCCATTTAAACAGTTGGCAGAAGCTAAACGTATTGCATTTATCACCAATTTTGATCAACGGGATTTAATCGCATTTGATTCTTTGATTGCTGCTTTAAAGCCATTTCATTTCTCTGTATCTTTGATTCATCTGTCAGATGTTAAGGACACTTGGAATGAAATTAAATTAGGTGGTATTAAGGAATACTTTCAAAAGCAGTATCCGGACCTGGAAATTCATTATGATGTTGTGATGAATGATGATTTCTTGAACAGCTTAGATAATTACATAAAAACTAATCATATTGATATAATTACGTTGACTACTTATAAACGGAATATATTCTCTCGCTTATTTAATCCAGGTATTGCTCGGAAGATGATTTTTCATTCTGATACACCGTTGTTAGTTATTTATGGACGCCCAAGCTAAAGTAAATAGCGCAAGCATTTCGAATTATTATTATCAATATCATGATTATGTTTAATATATAATACTAGTTGCAAAATTAAAGCCAACTTCTTGGGGCTACCCATATCTTTGGGCGATCCTGCCCCCGGTGTGTTGGGATTGACGGAGTGACGCATAGCCCTTATTGCAGGTTAAACGTACCCAGCCCTCACTTATACGGCATGTGTACTTAATCATATAAAATAAACCCTAAAAGTTTTTTGTCTAACTTTTAGGGTTCACTTCAAAAAATCTATTTTGAGACAGCTGTTTTTTAAGTTTATACTTTACATCAGCTTTTCAATTTCTTCAAATTCTGGTCCCATATCTAAATTATAATATACTCTGTAAAGACCATTCAACCATAAATCCTTTTGGTCAGGTTTTAATTCTCTTGCTTTTTCATAGCAAGGTTTTGCATTTTCATAGAAAGCTTTCAAAGTAATCTGATCTTCTTTATATTTAGGGTCATTAACGTCAGTAGTAGCTTTTTCTGAGAAGTCTTGAGCTTGGAGACAGTAGATCAGTCCTAAATTGGAATAAGCTTCTGCATAAGTAGGATCTACTTCAATTGTCTTTTTGTAGTATTCAATAGCCTTATCATAATCCTTCATATTATGGTAAAGATATCCTTTTACGTACAGATAGAATGTATTATTGGGGTCTTTAGCTAACATTTCATCAGCGAATTGCATAGCTTCATCGTATTTATTGTTATTGCTATAATAATCAATTAAATGACCGAAGAAGAATGAATGTTGAGGGTATTTTTGCAAACCTTCTTTCAATGAAGCAATCCACTTAACAGTATCACCTTGTGCTTTTAAAGCTGTAGAGATGAACTCCATAGCATACTGACCTACTTCTTTGTCGTTCTGTGCATAAGGAGCATATTTCAGAACACTGGGATAATCCTCCATCTTTGCTGCTGCCAAGCTTGCATAATAAGCAATCTGAGCTAAGAGTGTATCTGTCTGCAAGAAATTTTCCTTTTCAAACATCGGATTCTGAGCAATTTCAATATAAGTTCCAAAGAAATCTAATGCTTCTTTGTTCTTCTCTAAGTTATAATATTGAATACCGCCATTGATCAAGTTTGGGCGTTCTGCTACAATAGCAGCAGCATTGGGTTTTCTGTACTTGTTCTTGATTTTTCCCTTTTCATTTGGAACCTGTGCGAGTTCATCGCACTTAAGGTAGTATTTGCACATATTCAATGCGCTATTATATACCTTAAGAGTATCATAAGGTTTTCTTAAATAGGCATTTTCCATCTGTTTTTCATTAATCCTTTTCTGAATAAAACCTGCTACATCCCAAGTATCGGCATTATCCTTTGTTTCAGGATTAGTCAAGGCTTGATTGATGAGCTGCTCGGCCTTATTAAAGTCCGGATTCACTTCATTTGCAATGCTTTTAGCTTCTTTCACAGTCTTTTCTTGAGCGAAAGTGAAGCCTGCAGCGAGCAATAAAATCACTGAAAATAATACTCTTTTCATGATAGTTGTAAAATTAAAATTAATATTATGTCTATTCTTCATCTTCATTATTGACTTTATTATCAGAGTTATAGTTTTCCTCCTCTCCTTCTACCTCATTTATAGTGGGAATCGGAGAATTTTCATCATCAACAGGAATCTCATCTTCCATGCTTTCTGATGTAACTTTACATACTGAACCGATCTCATCGTTTCTCTTTTCAAGATTGATCAGACGAACACCCTGGGTAGCACGACCCATAATACGGACATCAGCAACTTTCAGACGAATGGTGATACCAGATTTATTGATAATCATCAGGTCATTATCATCTGTTACAGACTTGATTGTTACCAATTTACCTGTTTTATCGGTGATATTCATCGTCTTAACACCCTTGCCACCACGATTAGTCTTACGGTAGTCTTCGATATCAGAACGTTTACCATAACCTTGTTCAGAAACGACCATAATGGTTTCTGCTTCAAGATCTTTAATACAAATCATTCCTACGACTTCATCTTGTCCGTCTTCGTCAAGCGTCATACCACGTACACCGGTTGCAGTACGTCCCATAACGCGTACAGCACTTTCGTGGAAGCGAATAGCACGTCCATTACGGTTGGCAATGATGATTTCATTGTCACCATTAGTCATACGTACTTCAATAACGCGGTCGTCCTCACGGATAGTAATAGCGTTTACACCATTCTGGCGAGGGCGGGAATACTGTTCAAGTAATGTCTTCTTAATAACACCATTCTTGGTACAGAATAAGACATAATGACTGTTAATGAAGTCTGTGTCAGAAAGGTTCTTCACACGCAGATATGCATTTACAGCATCATCAGAATCAATATTCAGCAGGTTCTGAATAGCACGTCCCTTGGAATTCTTGGTACCTTCAGGGATTTCATATACTTTAAGCCAATAACACTTACCCTTTTGAGTAAAGAACATCATGGTATTGTGCATGGTTGCCGGATATATGTGTTCAATGAAGTCTGCATCGCGGGTATCTGTACCCTTGGAGCCTACTCCACCACGGTTTTGAGCACGGAACTCACTCAATGGAGTACGTTTAATATAGCCCATATGAGAAATGGTGATAATCATTTCGTCATCTGCATAGAAATCCTCCGGATTGAATTCTTCGGATGAATAAACAATCTCAGAACGACGTTCATCTCCGTATTTTGCTTTTACTTCAATTAATTCATCAGTAATAACTTTGCGGCAAAGTTCGTCATTCGACAGAATTTCTTCGTAATAAGCAATCAGCTTCATTACTTCTTCATATTCAGCGTGGAGCTGATCTTGCATCAGTCCGGTCAATTGGCGCAGACGCATTTCTACGATGGCACGAGACTGAATTTCTGTTAATTGGAAGCGTTCTATCAAGCCGGCAATAGCATCATTAGGTGTCTTTGCGGCACGGATGATACGGATTACTTCATCGATATTATCTGATGCTATGATTAAGCCTTCCAATATATGAGCGCGTTCTTTAGCCTTACGTAAGTCATATTGAGTACGACGGATAACCACCTCATGGCGATGTTCTACGAAGTACTTAATCATGTCTTTCAGATTCAGCAAACGGGGACGTCCGTGTACCAATGCTACGTTGTTCACACTAAAAGAAGTCTGTAACAACGTCATTTTATAGAGCTTATTCAAGACTACGCTGGCGTTGGCATCACGTTTGATATCAATCACGATACGCATACCTTCACGGTCAGACTCGTCATTGGCATTAGAGATACCTTCTATCTTCTTATCATTGGCTAAATCTGCGATATTCTTGATCAGTTCCGCCTTATTGACACCATACGGGATTTCCGTGATGACAATTTTGTCATGTGTAGAACTGGTTTCAATTTCTGCTCTTGCACGCATGATAACGCGACCGCGACCGGTAAGATATGCCTCGCGTACGCCACTCATACCATATATATATCCTCCTGTTGGGAAATCAGGAGCTTTCACATAGTTCATCAACTCCTCTATCTCAATATCGTTGTTCTCGATGTATGCAATGCAAGCATCAATAACCTCTGAAAGGTTGTGGGTCGGCATATTGGTTGCCATACCTACAGCAATACCAGATGCACCGTTTACCAAAAGATTTGGGATACGGGTAGGCATAACGGTAGGTTCCTGCAAAGAATCGTCGAAGTTGCTCTGCATATCAACGGTTTCTTTGTCGAGGTCTTGCATCATATCTTCACCGATCTTGCGCAAGCGACACTCGGTGTAACGCATAGCTGCTGCGCTATCGCCGTCTACCGAACCATAGTTACCCTGGCCATCTACCACCATGTAACGCATTGCCCAAGGCTGTGCCATACGAACTAATGCACCGTAAACGGAAAAGTCACCATGCGGGTGATACTTACCCAATACTTCACCTACAACTCTGGCTGATTTTTTATAAGGTTTATCAGACGTATTTCCCAGTCCCATCATTCCGAAGAGAATTCTACGGTGGACAGGCTTAAAACCATCTCTAACATCCGGAAGGGCACGCGAAACGATGACCGACATGGAGTAGTCAATGTACGATGACTTCATTTCCTCCTCGATGTTAATCTTTATAATTCTGTCTTGTTCAAGCATTTAAAAAGATTATTAATTATACATACTTTGGTTCATGAAAAACCACGCTAAAGTACTGCTTTTTTACGATATACAAAAGTTTTCGCCCATAAACTTTATTTCAGAACCATTCTCTCACCTACTTTGTTCTTATAATATATAAATAAGGTATTAATAAGGAGCTTTTTCCCAAGAATGAAAGTACTTTAGTATGATACTGGTGAACGGATATTAAACTGTGGCACGGGTTTTGTATATAAATAATAAATAAAACGATAGAATACGTACTGGAAATTATAAATGCGTATCTTTGTATTAAGTAACACCTTAGAATAAGGAAGGAGAATATTAAGTATGAATAATCAGTTTTCACAAAGAGTTTCTGACATTATCACTTACAGCAAGGAAGAAGCTAACCGGCTGAAGAATAGATATATCGGTCCGGAGCATCTTCTACTCGGCATGTTGCGAGACGGCGGAGGGAAAGCTATAGAAATATTGCAGAAACTGGATATAGACCTAAACAGAGTTAAGAAACGTCTGGAAGGTTTTTTAAAAGAGATTGAAGATGATAACTTGTTGCCCGATGCAGACATTCCATTGTCTCCTATGGCAGCTAAGATATTGAAAATGTGTATACTCGAGGCTCGTCTGCTGAAGAGTGCCACTGCTGATACTGAACATGTATTGCTGGCTATCTTGAAAGACGGTAATAATTTGGCCGCTACGGTATTGGAAGAAAATAATATAGATTATAAGTCAGTGTTCGAACAGCTTTCTATGAAAGCCAGCCCTAACGCAGGTATGGGATTTACGGAAGATGATGACGAGGAAGAAGATGAAATGAACATGTCTTCACGTTCTTCTCAAAGTGGTAGTTCACAGTCTTCTACGCAAACAGCGTCTAAGAAACCATCCAATGATACTCCGGTATTGGATAACTTTGGTATGGATATGACCCGGGCTGCGGAAGAAGGTAGGCTGGATCCTGTGGTAGGTCGTGAACGTGAAATCGAGCGGTTGGCTCAGATATTGAGCCGTCGTAAGAAGAATAATCCGGTATTGATAGGTGAACCTGGTGTAGGTAAATCAGCTATCGTAGAGGGATTAGCATTACGTATTGTTCAGAAGAAAGTATCCCGTATTTTGTTTGATAAACGTGTGGTAATGCTTGATATGGCTTCTGTAGTAGCTGGAACCAAGTATCGCGGCCAGTTTGAGGAACGTATTCGTTCTATCATTAATGAGTTACAGAAGAATCCGAACGTAATTCTGTTTATTGACGAGATTCACACGATTGTGGGGGCCGGAGCAGCTGCCGGTTCTATGGATGCTGCCAATATGCTGAAACCTGCATTGGCACGTGGTGAAATACAATGTATAGGCGCCACTACCCTTGATGAATACCGGAAGAATATAGAAAAAGACGGTGCTTTGGAACGCCGTTTCCAGAAAGTGATTGTTGAACCGACCACTGCCGAGGAAACGCTCCAGATATTGAAGAATATCAAAGAGAAGTACGAAGACCATCATAATGTGACTTATACGGATGAAGCGCTGGAAGCATGTGTCAAGTTGACAGACCGCTACATTACTGACCGTAATTTCCCGGATAAGGCTATTGATGCTTTGGACGAAGCCGGTTCGCGCGTCCATCTGACAAACATTACTGTTCCAAAAGAGATTGAAGAACAAGAGAAACTGATCGAAGAAGCCCGTCAACAAAAGGCGGATGCGGTGAAATCGCAGAATTTCGAACTTGCTGCCAGTTTCCGTGATCATGAGAAAGAGTTTTCTGTTCGTTTGGAAGAGATGAAGGCTGAATGGGAAGCTCGCTTAAAAGATGACCGTCAGATAGTTGGTGAGGAAGAAATTGCGAATGTGGTTTCTATGATGTCCGGTGTGCCTGTACAGCGTATGGCGCAGGCTGAAGGTATCAAGTTGGCGGGTATGAAAGAAGAGCTGCAAGCTAAAGTTATAGCTCAGGACCCGGCTATTGAAAAGGTGACGAAAGCTATTCTGCGTAGTCGTGTAGGATTGAAAGATCCTAACCGTCCTATCGGAACATTCTTGTTCCTGGGGCCTACGGGTGTAGGTAAAACTCACTTGGCGAAACAGTTGGCGAAATATATGTTTGGTTCTGCCGATGCGCTGATACGTGTGGATATGAGTGAATATATGGAGAAGTTTACCGTTTCTCGCCTTGTTGGTGCACCTCCGGGATATGTAGGATATGAAGAAGGCGGACAGTTGACAGAGAAAGTGCGTCGTAAACCTTACTCTATCGTATTGTTGGACGAGATTGAGAAAGCCCACCCGGATGTATTCAACATCTTGTTACAACTGATGGATGAAGGTCGTCTGACTGACAGTTATGGCAGAACTGTAGACTTCAAGAATACAGTGGTTATCATGACTTCAAATATCGGTACACGTCAATTGAAAGACTTCGGTCGTGGTGTAGGTTTTGCCGCCCAGAATCGTACGGATGATAAAGAATATTCACGTGGCGTGATACAAAAGGCTTTGAATAAGTCGTTTGCCCCTGAGTTTCTGAACCGTGTCGACGAGATTATTACTTTCGACCAGCTTTCGCTGGATGCTATCGAAAAGATTATCGATATCGAGTTGAAAGGCTTGTATGAGCGCATGGAATCTCTTGGATATAAGCTTGTTATTGATGCTAAAGCCAAGACGTTCATGGCATCTAAAGGATATGATGTGCAGTTTGGTGCCCGTCCTTTGAAGCGTGCCATCCAGACTTATCTGGAAGATGGACTTTCGGAATTGATTATTTCTTCCGAATTGCAGACAGGTGATACGATTTCTGTCTCTTTGAACGAAGAAAAAGGAGAACTGGACATCAAGAAAGCATGAAAATGAAGTCTTCTTAGAAGATGATAAACAGTCAAAATGTCAGTCCTTATGGGCTGGCATTTTTTTTGCATTACACTTGCCAAACGATTAAATATATAAACTTAAAAATATAAATCATAAGTAGTATGCAAAAAGGAAATATTGGGGTAACAACCGAAAACATTTTCCCCGTTATCAAAAAGTTCTTGTATAGCGATCATGAAATTTTTCTCCGCGAGTTAGTTTCTAATGCCGTAGATGCTACGCAGAAGTTGAAAACCTTAGCCTCTATTGGCGAGTTTAAAGGTGAGGTTGGCGATTTGACCGTACATGTGTCTTTAGGAAAAGATACAATTACTGTTTCAGACCGTGGTATTGGTTTGACAGCCGAAGAAATCGATAAATATATCAACCAAATTGCTTTTTCAGGTGCCAACGATTTCCTGGAGAAGTATAAGAATGATGCTAATGCAATTATCGGTCACTTTGGTTTAGGCTTTTATTCAGCTTTCATGGTGGCTAAGAAAGTGGAAATTATCACGAAATCCCATAAAGAAGGTGCTCAAGCAGTGAAATGGAGTTGCGATGGCAGTCCGGAGTTCACCATTGAGAACATTGATAAAGCTGACCGTGGTACAGATATAGTACTTTATATTGACGATGAAAGTAAAGAATTCCTGGAAGAGGCCCGTATTTCTTCTCTGCTAAAGAAATATTGTAGTTTCCTTCCCATACCTATTGCTTTTGGTAAGAAGAAAGACTGGAAAGATGGAAAACAGGTTGAAACAGACGAAGATAACATCATCAATGACAGCAATCCGTTGTGGACATTGAAACCCAGCGAACTGAAGGATGAAGATTATAAGAAGTTCTATCGTGACCTGTATCCAATGTCTGATGAATCTTTGTTCTGGATACATCTAAACGTAGATTATCCGTTCCATCTGACAGGTATCCTCTACTTCCCGAAAGTAAAGAGCAATATCGAACTGAATAAGAATAAGATACAGCTTTATAGCAACCAGGTATACGTTACGGATTCAGTAGAAGGTATCGTACCTGACTTTCTGACACTGTTGCATGGTGTGCTCGATTCTCCGGATATTCCGTTGAATGTATCCCGTTCTTATCTGCAGAGCGACTCTAACGTGAAGAAGATTTCGACATATATCACAAAGAAAGTATCTGATCGTCTGCAATCTATCTTTAAAAATGATCGCAAACAGTTCGAGGAAAAGTGGAATGACCTGAAGATTTTCATCAATTATGGAATGCTTACCCAGGAAGACTTCTATGACAGAGCAAAAGATTTTTCCCTTTTCACCGATACGGATGGTAAATGCTATACATTTGAAGAGTATCAGAAGCTGATCAAAGATAATCAAACTGATAAAGATGGCAATTTGATCTATCTGTATGCTAATCATAAAGATGAGCAATTCAGCTATATCGAGGCTGCTAAGAATAAGGGATACAATGTATTGCTGATGGATGGTCAACTGGACATTGCTGTAGTAAGCATGTTGGAGCAAAAGTTTGAGAAATCTCGCTTTACCCGTGTAGATAGTGATGTTATCGATAATCTGATTATCAAAGAAGATAAGAAAGGTGAAACTCTGGAAACAGGCAAACAAGAAGCTCTTTCTGCTGTGTTCAAGAGCCAGTTGCCTAAGCTGGAAAAGGTTGAGTTTAATATCACAGCGCAGGCTTTGGGTGAAAACTCTTCTCCTGTGATGATTACTCAAAGCGAATATATGCGCCGTATGAAAGAAATGGCTAATATTCAGGCGGGTATGAGTTTCTATGGAGAAATGCCCGATATGTTCAACCTGGTGCTGAATTCAGATCATAAATTGGTGAAAGAAGTTCTTGCAGACGAAGAAAAAGAATGCGACTCTGTTGTAGCTCCTATTCAACAAGAAATGAATGACGTAGACAAACGTCGTAATGAGCTGAAGGATAAACAAAAAGGTAAGAAAGACGAAGAAATTTCTACTGCTGAAAAGGACGAAGTGAACGGATTGGATCAGAAGTGGGAAGAACTGAAAACAAAGAAGGACGAAGTATTCGCTGGATATGCAGCTAAAAATAAAGTTGTCCGCCAATTGATTGACCTGGCATTGCTGCAAAATGGCATGCTGAAAGGTGAAGCTTTGAATAACTTTGTGAAGAGAAGCATCGAGCTAATCTAAATACGCCCTTTATTCACAATCTATATGCCGGGAGCATTGCAACTTTTATAAGAGTTGTAATGCTCCTTTTTTCGTATATTTTGTGTGGGAACGCTTGTTTTTTAGCGTTGGATACGTTCAATTTCGAAACAATTGCATATATTTGAGCTTTAATAATAATATATTTTCAGCTCGGAACTTTGAAGTATGAAAAGAATTCTTTTGCTTTTATCGTTTTGTTTCTTGTTGCTGCCCATGTTGCATGCCCAAAAAGTTGGACTTGTATTGAGTGGTGGTGGTGCGAAAGGTATGACGCATATCGGCATCATTCGGGCTTTGGAAGAAAACAATATCCCTATCGATTATATTACCGGTACATCCATGGGAGCCATTATCGGTTCGTTGTATGCCATGGGATACTCTCCCGATGATATGGAGACTTTGCTGCGTTCAGAAGACTTTAAACGCTGGTATTCTGGAAAAGTAGAGCCTAAATACGCCTATTATTTTAAGAAAAGTATCCCCACGCCGGAATTTTTTAATATCCGCTTTGATTTTAAGGACTCCTTGAATGTCAAACCGCAATTGCCAACCAGTATGGTTAACCCCATCCAGATGAATTTGGTATTTGTGGAGCTGTTTGCCCGTGCTACGGCTGCTTGTGACGGTGATTTTGATAGGCTGTTTGTTCCTTTCCGCTGTATTGCTTCTGATGTATACAATAAACGGCAAATAGTGTTAGGGAAAGGTGACCTGGGAGATGCTGTCCGTGCTTCCATGAGTTTTCCGTTTGTTTTTAAGCCTATTGAGATAGATAGCGTGCTGGCTTATGATGGTGGTATTTACAATAACTTTCCAACGGATGTAATGCGGGATGATTTTCATCCGGATATTATTATTGGTAGTGTGGTGGCCGCTAATCCATCCAAGCCTAAAGAAAATGACCTTATGAGTCAGATTGAGAACATGGTGATGCAGAAGACGGACTATTCTATTCCGGATTCTGTCGGTATCCTCATGACATTCAAGTATGATGATGTGAACTTACTTGATTTCGACCGTCTTCAGGAACTCCATGATATAGGTTACAATCGCACTCTTAGCCTGATGGATTCTATAAAGGGGCGTATTCATCGTAGGGTGAATGCAGATAATGTGCGTTTACGCCGTCTGGTTTATCGCAGTAATCTGCCGCAGCTCTATTTCCAGAAAATTTATATTGATGGAGCTAACCCCCAGCAACAGGCTTATATTCAGAAGGAATTTCACGATGAAGAAGATGAACCATTTACCTACGAAGATTTGAAGCGTGGATATTTCCGTTTACTTGCGGATAACATGATATCGGAAATCATTCCGAAGGCGGTATTTAATGAGGAAACCGATATGTACGATTTGCATCTGAAAGTAAAGATGGAGGATAATTTCTCTGTCCGCTTGGGTGGTAGTGTATCTACGACGAGTTCCAATCAGATATATCTGGGACTGGGCTATCAGAACTTAAATTATTATGCCAAAGAGTTTACGTTTGATGGCCAATTGGGTAAAGTTTATAATAATGCCCAACTGATGGCGCGTATAGATTTGCCTACTCATATTCCTACTTCATATCGGCTTATTGCGTCTATTAGTACTTTTGATTATTACAAGAAAGAGAAACTGTTCTCTAAAAACGATAAACCTTCCTTTAATTCAAAGGATGAACGATTTTTGAAGTTGATTATCGCTTTACCATTCTTAGCGAATAAACGGGCTGAATTTGGCTTTGGTATTGGAAAATTGCAAGATAACTATTTTCAATCCAGTGTGATAAACTTTGAAGAAGACCGTTCGGACAGGAGTTTATACAGGCTTATAGGCGGTTCTATTAGTTTTTATGGAAGTACACTGAATTCTCGTCAATACGCTACAAAAGGGTATAACGAGAAATTAATAGCTCAGATTTTTACGGGAAAAGAAAGATATAAGCCTGGAAATCCGGCAGAACAGCCTGTTACACAGGAACGGCAATCATGGTTACAGATTTCTTATATGAAAGAAGCATATCATAGTATGGCGCCTAAATTTGTTTTGGGGTGGATGGCGGAAGCGTTGTATTCATCAAGGAACTTCTCGGAGAATTTTACGGCAACAATGATGCAGGCTGCAGAGTTTTCACCGACTCCGCATAGTAAGTTGATGTATAATGAGGCTTTCCGTGCCAATCAGTTTTTGGCTGCCGGTATCAAGCCTATGTTTATTTTCAATGATATGTTTCATCTGAGAGGAGAATTTTATGGATTTATGCCTATTTTTCCTATCGAGAAGAATACGCAAAACAAAGCATTTTATGGAAAAGCTTTCTCAAAGGTAGAATATATGGGAGAAATTTCTGTTATTTGCCAATTACCTTTTGGAGCGATCTCTGCTTATGTAAATCATTATAGCTCACCGAGAAGGGAGTGGAATGTGGGGCTGAGTATCGGCTGGCAACTGTTTAATTACCGTTTCATCGAATAATTTTCTTCAAAAAAAGTTTGTAGAATACTTGCAGTTTCGGAAAAAGTCCGTATCTTTGCACCCGTTAAACAAAAAGGCCGCGTAGCTCAACTGAATAGAGTAGCTGACTACGGATCAGCCGGTTACAGGT
>ENA-OZHC01000745-OZHC01000745.1-human-gut-metagenome-genome-assembly--contig:-NODE-745-length-13346-cov-6.839440_pt1 | contig 13346 bp, 10 predicted proteins | sample MGYA00244043_ERZ653680 | MGnify/ENA primary metagenome ERZ653680 (study PRJEB26926, sample SAMN06165323) | human gut metagenome | biome: ENVO:00009003; feature: ENVO:2100002; material: ENVO:00002003...
CTATAAATATTAAATCAAAATAAAAGCAAGAAGAGAAATAAATGCATAAATCAATGCAAGAATATACCGTTTTCAGACTAAATATTACATAAATAAGGGATAAAAAACGAATTATTTACCGCTAACTAAGCTTTGTTCCTCACCGAGGAACGACTCGTTGCCCGGTGTGTGTCGCTTCCTTCCTCACCGAGGAACAATACATTCATCGGTGAGACCCGAATTTATCGGTATATTTTCAGCTATTTCACACTATATTCCATCCAAATCAAATATAGCAAAAAGAAAGTACTTATCAAATAATCAAACGAATATCCGCAAATAGCCTCTTTACAGCAAACAATAAGCATCCAAATAACCTAAAAACAAAGCACCACGGATTCCCACAATCCCTAATTACTCACATATTTATTCGCATACAAGACTCTGTCTTAAATTCAAGCAGGAGAAACGCATCAAATATCCTATTTTTATGTATGTTCTCATTTCAAGACTTCCATATATACAAAAATCCTATATCATGTCTAAGATGATATAGGATACTAACAATTATATAGAGGCGTTTATTACAACGCCTTTATTTCTTCTATGGACAAGCCTGTGACTTGCGAAATAACATCAAGAGGAATATTCAGAGTCTTCATATTGCTTGCTGCTTCCCTTTTCTCTTCCAGACGGCCTTCATTAATTCCTTCCACACGCCCCTCTACACGACCTTCTGCACGACCTTCAGCACGTTCAGTGAATATATTATCTTTTAATATGACAATATTATCCAAATGGCGATAGTAAGCATCAAGCTCTGCTTTAGTCATCTTGTCAAGTTTTAATCGTTCACGGGCTTCTGTTAAACCTGGAGCAGTCGCACTATCAGGAATATCACCTGTATTCAGATAATAGATCCATTCTTCCAACGGACTTTTAGCTACCTGATTAAAATCATTGACCTTCAAAATATAATATTCAGGATAAAGTTGACTTACTGTATCCACTTTAAAAGTTTGTTTCTGAAAAGGAGTCAGTTCAAGCATATCTCCCTGATGAATTCCCCGGAATTCCGTTTTACCGTGATATACGGTATCTTTACCACTACCCAAAGAAAAATAGACAATATTGACACTATATACTTTACGTACTTTATCATAACCTTCTCCACGATTAATATACTCGGTTACTAATTTTGAAGTACCAAACAGCATACGTTGAAAATAAGCATACTCATTATTATTCTGAACTTCAATCAAAATAAGTTCTCCTCTCGAGTTTTCAGCAAGCATATCTACACGATTATACTTATCAAACTCATCTTCTTGATTGCTTTCACTCTCCAACAGTTTCTGAATGACTATCTTTTCATTCAAAAGAGTAGTTAGAAAGCCCTCAAGAACTGCAAAATTGGCTTTATTACGCAATAAACGCTTCATAGCCCAATCGAAACGAATATAATTACTTGGCATAAGTTCGTCTCCTTTCTTGTTATCTTATTTCATGCTAACAAAGGTAAGCAGAAAATGTTTGATTCCAAAGTTATTTCTCTAACAATATGAAATATTACTATATCAATTTCAGTCCAAATCGAATATATAAAAATGATGAGAATCATTAGAGTTTATACCACAAAAACGATTTAACGATTTATCTATAAAGAAATAAGAGATAGATTGTCCCAAACGGTATCTAGCCTTAAATTCCCCGTCCCAATTTGCTACTAATAGACTAGAAGGTGAATTTTCCTCTTTATTATCCGGACACAACAAATAAATCATATTATCAGTAACAAAAGCATCTCTTATATGTGAGAACCGTTTCTTTGCATCTATATCTACGACAGTCTGACAAGGTTCATAATTCAATAAAATATCATGGATTAATACACCTTTCCGATCATAAATACGACAGCGTCGTGTTCTATAATAAAAAACGAACAAACGACTTCCATCAGGTTTTGCTACTATGCTGTGAGCATACGCTGATTTGAAATCACTAATCGAACGAAAGTTCACATAAGTATCGGGATATACACCTTTAGGGCTTTTTTGTTTTTGAGACAGATTAATCATGAAAAACTCATCTACTCCCTTATCAAAATAATTGTTAGAGTAAGCATACCAATTATCATTCAGTTTGGCCACTCCCAGCATTCGTTGTCCCATTACATTACCCCAAAAAGATGTTGATGATCGTTTTAATGAATCACCTTCCATCCATTTATAAGAATATAATGAATCACTACGAACCAAATAAAGTTCATCTTTAAATTGCCCTAAAGGCACAGCAAATTCCGATTGTTCGCCAAAATAGGATAGATGCCTCATCTCCGGATAAGAAAATACAGAATAGATTGCATTAACCCGACTGGAAGTACGAACTAAAACTCTCCCATTGCTCAACAACATACATCGAGGATTAAGTTGAGCAGGATTCATCGACACCTTTTCTAAACTTATTATTGTATCTTTTAAAAAGGTGTTTTCGTAAACAAGCGGTACCGTAGGTGCGGACGTACTACAAGCAAAACAAATATAACTCCAAAATGCTATGGATAACCATCTTATTTTCATAGTTCACATTTAGCTAATACATAATCAGGATTGCCGCCTATTATATATAATACATTACTACTTCTGTCGGCTGCTATTCTCATAACAGGCATCCCTACATCTACAATCTTCAACAAATGCCCTGCATAATCATATAAAAACACTGTACGGGGACATTTACTGATATTTCGACGGACTGTAGTTTCATCAATGGGATCTTTTTCACGATCACGTTCTAAAGTTATAATATAATCCCTACTCATGCATACATCACGTACCCCCTTAATTGTCCTATTAAAGATTATTTTGTCATCTGTAATAATATAATTTTCCTTATCCGATTTATACTCCCATTGCAAAGTAAAGGTTGAGTTTTCTCTCTTATAGAGAGCTAAATATGGGAAATTGAAAGAAGAAAATACAAATAATCCTTCTACGGGATCATAAGATGTATACCCGCCAATATGCTCTTTCATTTCAGGTATTGGATAGACACCCCAAAACGACTCTTGGCCATCTATGATTGTTCGGAAATATGTCTCGGAACCATTATCTGTAGATTTAATATACAATTCATGATCCATTTTTTCCATTTTCATTTCGTTTTCCCTATCCGTTACTTTGCCAAACGGCTCTTGACCATTTATCAAACTATCAATAGACAAGTAACCAACAGTTTTCCCATTAACATCTACTGCAAAAATTTGATGATTTACACAGTACCTATTAATCATAGGTGAAATAAATTCTTTAGGTCCCTCTCCCACTTTTCCCATTCGTCCCAACTCCTTGCCAGTTGATGCACTATGTACATGTAGAAAATAGTCACGAGCAAAAGGGTCAGACCATACTAAACAGTCGTCTACTAAAAGCAAATCACCGGGCATCACAGTTAATAATTCGTCGTTTAATATCTGAGATTGCAAAACTATTCTTTCAGTTTCTACTTTATTGGATGAACAAGAATAGAAAGAAAGAAGTATAACACTTATTATAACTATATTTTTACGCATTATAATATCATTTGTCGGAGGAATATCAAACTCATTTTCTTGATTGCTTTCACTCTCCAAAAGCTTCTGAATAACTATCTTTTCATTTAGAAGAGTGAAATGTCTCTTTTTAATGCATGTCGTGGTTTAATCCGAAAGCAGCTTCTCCAACCAAGTTTTCACCTCCCCTGCAGTGGGATGAACAGCCAATATTTTTCCATCTTTATCCACCAGATAAGTACATCCGCCACCATTACCTACACCATACCTCTCCCAGATCTTGCCTGCATCATTTAATTCCAGAAGATTGAGCCATGGATATTTGTCTTTAGCAACAGCATTTTTCATATCAGCAGCCTTGCGTTCACGAGCTACGCCCACTACTACAAATCCTTTATCTTTATACGTTTCATAAACAGGAATCATACTGATAGAAGTACGACGACAAGGACCACACCATGAAGCCCATAAATCGATCAACGCTACTTTTCCCTGTATCTCTTCGGATAATGTATATTGAACACCTTGTAAATCAGGCGCTGTAAAGTCAACAAACTTTCCGCCGATCTTTATTTCGTTACTTGCAACCCATATTTCCATATACTCCGTCATAGGGTTATCGGCAAACTTTCCAACATATACTGTACGGTATAGATTTGTATAAGTAGTCATATTTTCATCGGAATCATGCATTCTTCTTGCCTGACGAGTCAATAAGTAAAGTCCCACTAAAGTAGGATTTGATTGGATATACTCATTTTGATATTCTCTATATCTACCATATACTTCCTGACTCTTTTGTTCAAATACCTTATATTCTTCCGTATATGCTTTCCCTTCCTTTTCCAACTGATGCGCCTTTATACGGATTGCATCCAGTTCCTGCCTATCCTTTGTCTTTTTAAACTGTTCAAGCAAGACTTTCATTTCCGGAGTTTCTACCTTACCTTCCTGCTCTAAACGTTCTCTCTCTTTCTCAAGAGGAAACATAAATCGATCATTCGTTTCTTTCCGGAAACGAAGAAGTTCACTTGTCAACGGTGCATCCGAATGTATTTCCGGCTCTTTCTCCATTGAGTATAAAGTCAATTCTATTTTACCATTCTCGGAAAAGAAAGAAATCGGACGCCACGCACCATTCATCTGATCGCTCCAGGCATATAATATATAGGGCTCTTCTTTATCAACATATAAATCATAAGAGAATTTTCCATCACGCACCGGGACAGAAATCCATTCCTGCACACGGGGATCAGTGCCTTCCGGCATCAACATTAAACGACTGTATGCTAGATTATCAATCACTTGACCTTCAACACGACAATGTATTTTTTTCTTTTGCTCCGGTTCCTTTAAAGAAATGCCATTTATCTGAAAGCCATTATTCCCAGTCAGCATTTCATCAAAATCCACTGATTCATCACGTTTATCTATTGATTCGAATTGTAATGTGAATGAACGGTTCCAGGATATAGGCATATATTCCTTATTATCCAAATTTATACCTGTTGCACGTATCAGACGATACATTTTCCCAGTTTGTCTTCCTTTCAGTACAGAAGAAGATGCTATACTAACCCATGAATTGGGACGACTATACATATCACCCTTCAAAACAACAGCTGTATCTGAAATCTCGACCTGATAAAACTCCAATGCATCAGTAGTACGTGCTCCTGTTACCGGATATTCAATTACTCTGGTTTGTGCTGAAACAGAGAGTCCCATCAGGACAACCCCAACTGCTAATAGTGTGTTTTTCATATAATCTTCTTATTTTATTATCCACTGCCCCAAAGTCCGCATCGTACTATCGAAATTCACTCCAACTTTAACAACCTTGCGATGATCTACCTCATAAGGAATGGCATATTGTTTACTATTAATTTGTGCCAACGCTTCTTCGGGAGTTCCGTCTACCTTAAACTCAAGCACATAAATCGCATCAGGCATCTTTATCACTACGTCAGCCCTGCCAATAGCATTCTTAACCTCTACATCCACATATTGCCCCATCAAACGGAATAACAAATAGAATATGGTTTGATAGTGTTTTTCCTGATTGTTTTCCAAATCATAAGGTATGGAAGAAAAGAAAGAACGAGTACGAAGAAGACATTGCTCAATATCACCTTTCATTAAGTCTCTTACGAAAGAGACTACATAGAAATTACTTTCACGGGTTGGCTGATTAAGATAAGAAGGAATCAGTGTCTCAATAAAGCCTATTTTAACTTCTTCGTTCGGATAACCTAATGTGTATGTACGAAAAAGAGGTTCATATCCTTTGATAGTCAAATAACCACTCTGATAAAGTACAGGAATCGGATCGGTGATTACTTCCGTTGCTTTATCAAAGTCCTCATCTTTCACTTCCATCTTCTCCAATAAATTGAGACTGAAGTCCATTCGCTGTAACATTTCAATCAAGAAAGTGGGCGTACCGGTAGAGAACCAGAAACTTTTATAATCCCTTTGAGAAAAAGCATTGAAAAGACTGAACGGGTTATAAATATCTTCACAGTTTTTGCTAAAATGATAACCGTCATATTGCCGTTTCAAATGCTGGCAAGCTTCTTCATAGGTTTCATTATTCGCTTGAGCTATCCTTTCAATATCCGGTTGCATCTGACTTAGTAACTCTTGCTCTGTAATACCGCAAATAGCACTATAATCATCACTCATGCTGATATTCTGCAGGTTGTTTAACTCACTGAATATGCTCATCTGACTGAATTTACTGATACCTGTCAGAAACAAGAAACGAAGATATTGCCCTTGCGCTTTAAGAGGACTGAAAAACTTCCGCATTTCAGTTCGTAATTGTCCTTGTAAAGCAGAGTCACTATTACTATCCAATAAAGGTGCATCATATTCGTCAATCAATACGACAGCCTGCTTTCCTGTCTGTTGGTAGATACGTTGAAGCAAACCAGTTAAACGGGCTGCATAGCTCGTTTCTTCTTCATTTTTCCCATAAGTCCTCTCCCATTCGCTTAGATAAAGATTCAATTGCTCTTGCAAATCTTCGATTGTGGTGTATTTTGTTCTGCTAAAATCAATATGCAACACAGGATAAACAGTCCATTCTTTCTCTAACTGTTCCATAACCAATCCTCCAAACAAATCCTTTTTCCCGGAAAAATACGCTTCCAACGTAGAGACCAGAAGACTTTTTCCAAAACGACGCGGACGACTAAGAAAATAAACCTTATCTGTATGGGTTAATTGATAAATTAACGCTGTTTTATCAATATATACACAATTATTATTGCGCAAATCCTCAAAATTCTGTATCCCGATAGGATATCTTCTAAATATCTCTTTCATATAAATCTAATGCATTAGTTGAAACATGAACAAAGATAACGTTTTTATACGCATCTTGCACAAATACGGTCTGAATTTGTTATCTTTGCCCGTATCATTGTTATATCAAACTGAAAGTTGTTATGAATGCATCCGTTAATATGCTCCGCAAGCTCCCGATAGGAATACAAAGCTTCGAAAAACTCCGCTCTGAAGGTTTTCTTTATGTGGATAAGACTGCGTTGGTGTTTCGTTTGATACAAGCAGGTGCTCCTTGTTTCCTTAGTCGCCCGCGGCGTTTCGGAAAGAGTCTGCTACTATCTACTTTTGAAGCTTATTTCAAAGGACAGAAAGAACTCTTCAAGGGACTTGCTATCGAACAATTGGAACAGAATTGGTTCGAATATCCGATACTTCACCTCGACTTAAATGCTGAAAAATATGACAGCAAAGAACGATTAGAGAAAATGTTGGAATTTCACCTGACAAGGTGGGAAACACAATACGGTGTTGATAAAGGAACAATGACATTTTCCGGCAGGTTCGCCACAATCATCCAACAAGCCTATGAACAAAACGGACGCAGGGTAGTTGTGCTCGTTGATGAATATGATAAACCCATGCTACAATCATTCGATAATCCGGAATTGCAAGACGACTATCGTAAAACATTGACAGCCTTTTATACCGTGCTCAAAAGTACCGATGCTTACTTGCAGTTTGTCTTTATCACCGGAGTGACAAAATTTGCGCAAATGGGGATATTCAGTACGCTTAATCAGCTCAATGATATCAGCTTCGACCTCGAATACAATGCTCTCTGTGGCATGACCTGCCCTGAAATAGAAGCTACTTTTGCCCCTGAACTTCAGGCACTGGCTGCACAAACGGAAGCAACTTATGACAATGTAGTGGAACAACTTACCCGACAATATGACGGTTACCGTTTTACTCCGAGCAAGGGATTTGCCCCAATATATAACCCGTTTAGCGTACTTAGCGCCCTCGACAAACTGCGTTTCGGTGACTATTGGTTTGCCAGCGGCACTCCCACTTTCCTGGTGGAGATACTTAAAAAGACTGATTTTGACCTTCGTGAACTTGATGGCATCGAAGTTTCTTCCGTCTCTTTGAGTGACGACAGGGCAAATATCGGCAATCCTGTACCGATGATTTATCAGAGTGGGTATTTGACGATAAAGTCTTACGACCCGAAATTCAGGGTATATACATTGGGATTTCCCAATGAAGAAGTGAAATACGGTTTTCTCAACTTTGCCACCCCTTTTTATACTTCAGTTTCATCAACCGATACGTCTTTTTATATCGGTAAATTTGTTCGCGAACTATGTAATGGAGACGTTGAAGCATTCCTCACCCGTTTGAGCTGTTTCTTCGCTGACTTCCCCTACGAATTGAATTCGAAAACGGAACGTCATTATCAAGTTGTATTCTATCTAGTTTTCAAACTAATGGGCCAATTCACACAAGCGGAAGTACGCACTGCCATCGGTCGTGCAGATGCTGTAGTAAAGACCGCCAATTATATCTATGTATTCGAATTCAAACTAGAGGGTACAGCCGAAGACGCTTTACGGCAGATAGATGAAAAAGGTTATATGTTACCTTATAGTGTTGACGGCAGGAAGCTCATAAAGGTAGGCGTTTCCTTTGATGCCGAGAAACGAAATTCAGGAAAATGGATCATTAAAGAGTGACGCTATCCCATCATAACGACCTCATTTTAATGCAAATCTGACCAGACATCTTCATCACTATGTCAGCCCTGCCAATGGCATTCTTGGCTTCTACATCTACAGCTACTATCAATAATTCATTACCAACGAGAAGTATTATCACTTTTCGCTCATTCACAATGAGTAATTTTAGCATTTTACATTCGTTTATAATGAGAAGTTTTATATCTTTGCAATCAAAAGCTCAATTATCATGAAAGAATTATTAAAGCATATCATATTCGACCAGCGTGAAAAAGACATATCCCAAATGATAGAAAGGGATATTGACATGAGTTTGGTTAACAATCCCGAAGTGCTAGTCATATCTGGTATAAGAAGATGTGGAAAATCTGTTCTTTTACAGCAAATACGCTCGCAACAGTCAGAGCAAGACTTTTACATGAATTTTGATGATGAGCGGCTTATCAACTTCAAAGTCGATGATTTTCAAACTTTATATGAAGCTTTCATCGAATTGTTTGGAGAACAAAAAACATTTTATTTTGATGAAATACAGAATATTCCCGGTTGGGAAAGATTTGTAAGGAGGTTGCATGACAGTGGATGTAAGGTATTTGTTACAGGCTCTAATGCCAATATGTTAAGCAGGGAGTTAGGCACACACCTCACCGGACGCTATTGTCAAATTGAATTATATCCTTTCTCATTTCCCGAATTTCTAAAAATGAAGGAAGCATATCCGCAACAAAAGGACTTTTATACTACTACCGGAAAAAGTATGCTAAAAAAACACTTCGACGAATACTTGAAAACCGGTGGTTTTCCCCGTTATATAAAAGACCGGAACGGCAATTACCTATCCACTCTTTATGAAAATATCATTTATAAAGATGTTGTCACACGAAACAAACTAAATGGTGAAAGAGAATTGCTGGAAATGGTTTATTACTTAGCCAGCAATGCTACGAAACGTTTCTCATACAGTTCGTTAGCAAAAACGATAGGTATCAAACATACGGAAACGGTCAAAAACTATCTGGAATATCTTGAAAATACTTATCTGCTATTTCAGGTCATGAAGTTCGACTGGTCTGTAAAGAAACAGATGAATAACCAAAAGAAAGTGTATTTCATAGATAATGCCATTATTGGCAAAGTAGGGTTCAATGCGACTGATAATATCGGACAGTTGCTTGAAAACTTGGTCTTCATAGAGATAAAGCGCCAAGGAAAAGATATCTATTATCATGATGACGGAATAGAGTGCGACTTCATTATGCGTGAAAACGGACATATTGTATCTGCCTGCCAAGTCACCCGTTCGATGAAAGATGAAAAAACAAAGCAACGTGAAATAAATGGATTAATTTCCGCACTCAATGCCTATAGTCTCACCGAAGGAATAATTCTGACTGATGACGAAACCGAGGAAATAACTATCGACAACAAAAAAATACATGTAATTCCTATATGGAGATGGCTACTAAGATAGTGACGCTATCCCACCAACATAGTGACGGTATATGTACAGGATAGCGTCACTATCCAAGGCATATACCGTCACTATATTTAAACCGGATATTTCGGGCTTTTAACTCTAGTTTCCGCGCTGTGTAGGCAGGGTAAATTCTTGCGAATCACAAATCACTCCATTCTCGTCCGCCACTGCGACACGGAATGTCACTTCACCGTCTTTCAATTTTTCACCTGCGTGAATGGAAGCGGTATAACGGATGCCTTCACCCGGAAGAATTTCCTCCACCATCACGGAAGGAGAAATGCCGAGATGCTTCACCTTCCCCACCGTTTCTACCACAGGAACTACATTATAAACAGGATTTCTCCCTTCATTCATAATCTCAAAAATTATCTTGCTATTTTCTCCCGCATCAATCACATGACTGCGATTATCATCTATAAAACGGATCTTGCGCAACTTCAGTTGAGAAATAGGCTGCTGCACCGGCTGCTTCTTATATTTTTGCACACGGACTTCCCTCACTTCAGGAATATACGCATCTTCCTCTATTTGCTCTTGCCTCGGCGCCGTCAACGCGTTTCCAATAGCCGCACCGGCAATGGTTCCCACAATATTCCCAATAGCAGAACCACGGTAACCGCCCCTCCAGCCATGATTATTATCTCCGATAAGTCCGCCTATCGAACTTCCCAGACTACCTCCGATAGAAGCACCTGCCATGATAGCTCCCGGATTTCCCATACGCCCCGACGCACATCCACTCAAAATCAAAGCGGAAAGCAAAATTACTGTTAGTTGTTTCTTCATGAGTCTCTCTATTTAGTGTTATTATTTATTCTACCACTTTAAAACGAGCGAAACGTAATAATAGTTGTTTGTCTCCCGCATTTTTAAAATGAATAGTTGCTTTCGCATTGTCTCCCGTTCCTTCTACTTTAATCACTTCACCCAATCCGAAACGTTCGTGCTCTATCATCTGTCCGGCCTGTACTCCTGCTATCGATGCTGAAGTGGAAGAGGTTGCCTGTACACCGTTACTTGGGCTAACAGTACTAACTTTCTTCAAATTCCTCGGTACGCTGGGAGCAATGATCTGTGCTTTCGGACGTTCACGCTGTTCGGAAGATGTACTTCCGAAAGGGGCACGCGACGGAGAAGCTGAACGGGTGAATCCTCCTTCAATCTCTCTACGGAAACGTCCTGCACCTTCATCGACAGCACGGCTCACTCCTGCCTCATGCGGCAATTGCAAGTAATGAACATCGATATCACGCAAGAAACGACTGGGGCTTCCAAATTCCATCTTTCCATAACGGAAACGGGTTTTGGCAAAAGACAGATAACAATGTTCCTCCGCACGAGTAATAGCTACATAGAACAAACGACGTTCTTCTTCCAGTGCCCGGGGAGAATCTCCTACCATCCCACTGGGAAACAGGTTTTCTTCCAGACCGACCACAAATACATTCTTAAACTCCAATCCTTTAGCCGAATGAACTGTCATCAACGTTATCCTTTCCCCATCATCCGCCTTGTCGGAATCCTGATCGGTAAGCAATGCAATCTCCGAAAGGAAATCGGTAAGAGACACATTCGGATTACCCTCCTCCTGCCGCAAAGCGCAGAAGTCATTCATTCCATTCACCAACTCTTCTATATTTTCCTTACGGCTTAGGTTCTCGGGGGATGTGTCCTGACAGACATCGTTGATAATGCCGGACTGACGGATGATATTCGTTCCTATTTCATAAGCGTTCTTATCTGCCTGATCGACAATGAAACCTTCTATCAATTCACGAAAGCCTTGCAGTTTTGCATGCGTTCCTTTATTTATATCCAGTCCGTAACTCAATGGTTCGCAGAGTGCCGCCCAAAGACTTACGCCATGATCGGTAGCCGCCGATATAATCTTCCCGACTGTCGTATCTCCAATACCACGAGTCGGATAATTAATGATTCGCTTGAATGCTTCTTCATCATTCGGATTCACTACCAAACGGAAATAAGCAATCACATCTTTTATCTCTTTTCGCTGGTAGAACGAAAGTCCTCCGTAAATCTTATAAGGTATACTCCGTTTCCGAAGAGCCTCTTCAAAAATACGGCTTTGTGCATTCGTACGATACAGGATGGCAAAATCAGCATATCCGTAGCGATACTCCCGTCGTAGCTCTGCAATCTTATTAGCTACAATATCCCCCTCTTCCACATCGCTATACGCCTGAAATACGCCGATAGGTTCCCCCTTTTCTTTCTCCGAAAACACGGCTTTCCGTATCTGGCGTTCATTCTTCTCAATCAAGCTATTGGCAGCACAAACAATGGTTTGTGTGGAACGGTAATTCTGCTCCAGTTTAAAGACTTTCGTATTGGGGTAGATTTTTGTAAAATAGAGAATATTGTCAATATCCGCCCCACGGAAAGAATAGATACTTTGCGCATCGTCTCCCACCACACAGACACGTTGATTCTCTTTAGTCAGTTGCAGAACAATGCTATGCTGCGCATAATTCGTATCCTGATACTCGTCCACCAATACATAACGGAACTGATCGCGATAACGTGCCAGCACTTCCGGAAAGTCACGAAACAGAATATAGGTATATACCAATAAATCATCAAAATCCATCGCTCCCGCCTGACGGCATCTGTCCCAATAACGAGTATAGATATCACGGATAGCAGGCATCTTGGCAGCCATATCTCCTTCGTAAGCCTCTTTATTGGCAGCGTATCCCGTAGGAGTGACCAAATGGTTTTTGGCATTGGAGATGCGTGCCTGCACTACTCCCGGTTTATAAGTTTTCTCGTCCAATCCCATCTCTTTGATGATGGAACGGAGCAGACTCTTACTATCAGCCGTATCATAGATGGTGAACTGGGAAGTGAACCCGATAAATGTTGCTTCGGCACGAAGAATCCGTGAGAAGATGGAATGGAAAGTCCCCATCCACAAATAACGTGCCCGTTCCATACCTACCTGACGGGCAATACGCTCTTTCATCTCGCGCGCCGCCTTATTCGTAAAGGTCAGTGCAAGGATATTCCACGGATTGTAGCCGTTCTCCTGTTCCAGCAAGTAAGCGATTTTATAAGTCAATACGCGCGTCTTCCCCGAACCTGCACCGGCTATCACCAGCGAAGGACCGTCATTATAAGTCACTGCAGCACACTGACTCTCGTTCAATTCATCTATATAATTGGTATTCATAACAGCATTATAAAAACAATGTGGATTTTTAACAAACCCTTGGCATTCAAATTTGTTCTCAATACAAAAGTATAATATTCCTGTCTCTTATACACATCTCCGAGCCCACGAGACATG